>Ga0209187_1000113_pt1 | contig 179648 bp, 151 predicted proteins | sample BantaG_FD_187430 | JGI IMG/M metagenome (GOLD analysis project Ga0209187, IMG submission 187430) | Marine algal microbial communities from Bantry Bay, Ireland - BantryBay_4 metaG (SPAdes) (version 2) | ecosystem: Host-associated > Algae > Red algae > Unclassified | place: Bantry Bay, Ireland...
TGGAGATATGGCAGCAGTGTTGAACTTCGACCGAGACGACGGCCCCTCTCGCGAGCAAGCCACTGCCGCCATGGGCGTGGTGCTTGATCATGTGTCGCATCTGCCCGCCCGTGTCGCGGTGCCGTTGATCGGGCACTATCGCTCGCAGCTCGATGCCGCCGAGGCTCGGGCGTTAGCCACCGTGATCGACACCACTGGCAACACCAAGGTCGCTGAATCGATCGCTGCGAAGGGTGGCAAGACATCTCGGGCTGCCCGTCGGCGCAGTGCCAAGCGGGCGTCCGCGGTCAAAGCGAATAAAGCGCTTGCCGACAAGATGGATGAGGGCGAGTTGTCGGGTGAGCAGGTTGAGTTGTTGGCCGATTCGGCTGACAAGACGGGCGGCGCGTCGCTGACCGATAAAGACTTGATCGACAAGGTTGCTGCGGTTGATCCTGACAAGGGGAAGTCGGTCATCGATGAGTTCGTGACCGAGAATTCGTCGTCAGAAAAAGAACAATCTCGTCACGACCGACAACGCCGCAAACGACGGGCATCCCGCTTCCGCACCAAAGATGGATGCGATGCCGTCATGTTCGCTGGCGACCGCGAGACCATCGACCAGATCTGGGACCTGGTCACCGGCCGGTCCAATGCGTTGTACAAGCGCGACGGCGGGCGTGATCTGCCTTTCAGTCAACACCCTCGCAGCCACGACCAGCGAAAGTTCGACGCAGCAGCCAGCTTCTTCACCGCCGCCACCGAGGCCAAAACCGGGTGCAGCAACGACCCGTCATCGAACGCATCATCGTGTGATCCTGCTGTCACCCCGCCGCCAGCCCGCCAAAGCAAGCGCTACACACCAAAAATGACCACGGCCCGGCCCGTCATCGTTGTTGGTGTCACGCTCGAAAAACTCTCGGGCCTCGACCACAGCCAGGCGGCTCAGGTGATCGGCAACGGCCCGATCGCCGACTCGGTCCTGGCCCAATACTTAGGCGCCGACCCTGACATCGTCGGCGCGATCTTCGACAACGAAGGTCAGCCGTTGTGGCTTGGCCGTCAGGTTCGGCTGGCCTCAGCAGGCCAGATCATTGGCCTGATCGTCCGCGACAAAGGCTGCGTGTTGTGCGGCGCTCACCACAGCAAATGTCAAGCCCACCACACCATGCCCTGGACCTCAGCTGGCCACGGCGAAACCAACATCGATGAACTTGCGCTGGTCTGCGAACACTGCCATCGCCGACTTCACGACAACGAACTAACCTTGTTCAAGGATCGTCACACAAGTGAGTGGAAGCTACGCCCAGCACTCCCCCACGAGCTGCCCGCAAAGCGCCCACCCAAGCCGGCTCACGGCCAAGCTCCGCGGTTGTCATGAAGACCGCTCTTGCCGGAGACGGCCGATAGCGCACGTTTCCAACGCGCTCTGCTACCGCTGCTAGCCGGCGTGTCTCCCGCTGGCCTGTCTGCGCTGACCTGTTCCGGTTGACTCGTTTCGGTGGCAAACTTCGCGTGCCTCGCCACCGCCAGATATGCGGTTCCCCTGAGCGGAGCTAGTGGCCGACCTGCCTTGCGGCATCGAAGGACACGCGAATCGCCTCGCGCTGGCATACCGCGCCTGTCCGTGATTCGCGATAACGGTGCCTTCCTTCACTCATCGCCCCGCCTCGCATGCAAGAACACCAACGATGACCAGCAATCTCAAAAGTCACTTCGAATTGACCACTGAGATCCGAGACGGATTCTCCTGTGATGGTGTCGGCTCCTCGCAGTCGTTACGCCGCAGTGACGTCGACGGGTATGCCGTTGAGGGCGCAGTTGCCCGACAGCGCGTCGAGTGCGGCGTCGTCGGTGAGTGCGTTGGAGTTCACGCCTGGCTTCGTCTTGGCGGTGTGCATCTCGATGCCGGCTTCGTCGTAGCCCCAACCGTGGGGCAAGCACACCACGCCGGGCATGACCTGATCGGTGACTTCGACCGGCGCAACCACCGAGCCGACGCGAGATCTCACGCTGGCTGAACCTCCGTCGGTGAGCCCGAGTCGGGCGGCATCGTCGGGGTGGACCTGCAGATTGCAGTCGGTCTTACCCTTGATCAAGATGTTCAGGTTGTGCATCCACGAGTTGACCGTCTTGAGATGCCGGCGGCCGATGAGCACGAGCTGTTCGTTGGCATGACCGAGTTCATCGAACGCAGCCCCGTGGCGGACCAAGTCGTCGATGATCGGCTGCGGCGCCAACTCGACAGTGCCCGACACGGTCTTGATTGCACCAGGGAAGCGAGGCACCAACGGACCGAAATCGGCGCCACTCGGGAACTCGTCGATGAGCTTGCGCAGCGTGATCCCCTCGGGATTTGCCCCAAATCCATCGCCGTGCTGCCCGACCCGTAGCCGAAAGTCGATGACCTGCTCGGCCCATTCCCAGGGTTCCAGCGCTTCGAGGATCTCGATCTTGTCTCGTCCATGGATGGGTGATGAGCTGCGGCCGATCTCTTGGTCGATGATCTGGTTCATCATCATGTTGTGGACCACGACCGGATCGGTGTCCACGGGTTGGCCCTGGATCACGAGCGCCAGGCGGCTCAAGATCTGCTCTTCGCTCAGGCCGTCGGTCTCGAACACTGCTGGTGAGTACTTGGCGAACGAGCGGATCATCGTGGCCTCGAACGCAAAGTCATAGTGGCTGCGCTCGAGCGCCGAGGTCGGCGGAAGGATCACGTGCGCATGGCGACCGGTTGCGGTGACATACGGATCGACCACCACCAGAAGATCGAGTTCTTGCAGCGCCTGATCGATGCGGTCGGTGTTCGGGAACGACCGAACCGGATTGCAGGCCAGAACGAAGAGCCCCTTGATTGCACCTTCGCCCGGCGTGGTGATCTCCTCGGCCAGGGTGGCGGCCGGAAGCTCGCCTTTTGCTTCGGGCCGGCCCGACGCACGCCCTTCCCATCGGCCGAGCTGGAAGCCACGGCCGCCTGGCTTCGACGGCGAGAGGTTCTGGGTCGGCGCGCAGTTGAACATGATGCCACCGGCCTTGTCGAGGTTGCCGGTGAGCACGTTGAGCACATCGGTTGCCCAGCTGGCAATGGTGCCGAACTCGACGGTGTGCGCACCCATGCGGCCGTAGACGGCAGCGGTCGGAGCCGCCGCCAGCTCACAAGCGATGCGGCGGGTGGTTGCGGCATCGATCCCACAACGGTCGGCCACGCTCTCGGGCGTGTAGGCCGCAGTCATCTCTTGCACTTGCTCCACGCCGCTCACGTGTGGCTCGAGGCGGCCGATGTCGATCAGGTTCTCGTCGAACAGCACGTTGATCAACGCCATGAGCCAATACGAGTCGGTGCCGGGCACGATGGTCAGATGCTCGGTTGCGTTCTCGGCCGTTTTGGTGCGGCGCGGGTCGACCACGACGAATTTGCCCCGTTCTCGCAGCGCTTCGAGCCGCCCAGGGAAGTCGGGAATGGTCAGCAGACTGCCATTGGAGACGTAGGGGTTGGCTCCCAGCATCAGCAGATAGTCCGTGCGGTCGAGGTCGATCAACGGGAACATGTCGGGCCGACCCCACATCAGCCCAGCGCTCACGTGTTTCGGCATCTGGTCGACCGTCGACGCCGAGAAGATGTTGCTGCTGCCAACCGACGTCAACACCGACCGGTTGTAGAGCAAGCCGCCGAGATTGTGCACATTGGGGTTACCCAAGACCGTGCCGAGCGCCTGGCGGCCATGCTGGTCAACGATCGGGCCGAGCCGACGTTCGATCTCCGCGAACGCCTCGTCCCACGTGGCGTCTTTCCAGCCGTTCTCGGTCCGAATCCGCGGCGAGGTGAGTCGATCGGGATCTTCGTGCAGTTGTTTGAGCGTGGATCCCTTGGGGCAGATGAACCCCTTGGAGTACGGGTCGTTCATGTCGCCCCGAATACGGACGACCTGATCGCCCTTGGTGGTGATCTCCAGCCCGCAACAGGCCTCACACAGCGGACACGAGCGATAATGCGTCTCGGTTTCGCCGGTTACCGATGTTGCCGCAGTGTCTGGTGCCATGGCCCCACGCTATGCGACATGGTGTCTCGGGTGCTAGAAACACTTGGAATAACGCCGTTCTCTGAGCATCTTGCCTGCACTTCTGGGCCTTCAATCGAGACTGTCACACCCCCTGGTCATGATGTATTCATGACTCAGTTGTTCGACACCGAAACCTATGAAGACCTCAACCCCGCAGCCGGCGCATCGGCTGACCACGCACCGTTCGACGGCACCGCAGTCGATGGCGCACGTCACCTGCGAAGCATGCCCGCAGGCGATGATCTGTCGTTGCACTCCACCCAATGGCGTCTCGATCAGGACACCATCGAGCGCGGCCGCAAAGGCATCCAAGCGGCACGACAAGCCCTGCAAGAAGCCGCCAAAGTCGATGCCAAGCCAGCTCGACGCAAGGCGGCATAGCAGCCCACCAACAGCTGCGGGCGCGCCCTCAAGCGTACGCACGCGACTGCGCACGCACCGCGCAGTCGCGTTCATCTCACTGCTGCTGCTCGCCGCCTGTGTCCCGACACGACCAGCAACGGATTTCACCACTGAGTCAGGTGGATCTCCGGCCCAGTCCGACGTTGCTCGGACTGGGGATGCTCGCGGGCTTGCAGCGGTTGTCACTCGCGTAGTCGATGGCGACACCATCATCGTCCAGGTACAGGACCAGACCGAGACCATTCGTCTATTGGGTATCGACACGCCAGAAAAGGCAGGCGGGCCCCGACCCGCCGAGTGTTTCGGTGCCGAAGCCTCGGCTCGGCTTGCAGAACTCCTGCCGCCCCAGACCCAGGTTCTGCTCAGCCGCGACCTGGAGTCTCGTGACCAGTACAGCCGGCTGTTGGCGTTCGTTCATCGAACCGACGGGGTCTTCGTGAACCTGATCATGGTCGAAGAGGGCTACGCAACACCGTTGTTCTTTGCGCCCAATCGATCAGCCGAAGAACAGTTCACTGCCGCCGGAAATGCCGCTCGACGCCAATGGGTCGGGTTCTGGCCAACTTGTGGCGCACCCGACGTCGTTCTTCAAGCCTCTTGACTTCGACACCACAGCTGCTGAGCACATGGGCTGACCGGCTCCCCTTCGCGCCGCTAGTCTTTGCGCCATGACTCTCGCCGAGCGGCTTGGCTATGGCTCTGATGCCCGCCTTCTCATCATCACAAGCGACAACCTCGGCATGTATCACGCAGCGAACGTGGCCTGCTATCAGTCGTTGCGCGACGGACTGGCAACAAATGCGTCTCTCATGGTCCCCGCTCCATGGGCACGCGAGGCCGTGCGCGGCTATCGCGGTGCGAACGTGGGAGTGCATCTCACGCTCAACGCCGATTTCAGTTGCTACCGCTGGAACTCCATCACCCATGCACCAACGTTGCACAGCGGCGAAGGCGGGTTTCCCCGCACCGCCGAAGACCTGTGGGAACACGCAGATAGCGACGAGGTTCGTCGCGAGTGCCGAGCTCAGATCGAACGGTCCGTGGTGTGGGGTTTCGACCCAACGCATCTCGACAGTCACCTCAACGCACTGGTGCTGCGTCCGGAACTCTTCGACATCTACCTCGATCTCGCCTGCGAGTTTCAGCTACCGGTGCGCCTCGCCGACCACGCCGCCGAAGAAAAGGCTGGGTTCCCCCTACGGTCGCTGGCCGAACAAGAAGGCATCTTGTCACCTGATCGCACCGCCACGCTGCAAGGCGAAGACCGACCAGCGGCATTTCGCGAGCTCGTGAATTCCTTGGCGCCCGGGGTCACCGAATTGAGCATGCAGCCCGCGATCGATACGCCCGAACTGCACGCTTTGCTCGGCGACACGCACGCCCGCATCGGCGATCATGTAGTTCTGACTGACCAAAGCAACCTCGACATGCTGGCGAGCGCCGGCGTGCAGCTCATCAGCTGGGCCGATATCCGCGACCTGCAGCGCAGGTAGCTCGACTCAGTCGGTGGTTGCTCCGGCAACCTGGGACCGGAATGATTCGAATGCGGCGCGATCGCCGCGGTTCGCCAGGTCGTCGACGACCCACTGGTATTCGCCGTCGACCTTGAGCTCGCCCAACATGTAGGCCACCAGCGCCGGTTGCTCGCCGTTGATGATGGGCATGAGCCGCTTGGCTTTTCCGACGAAGGACACGTCGGCTTTCTGGCCCTTCGTCTCGGGAACGAACTTGCCGGCCACGAATGAGCTGAGCTGCCCATTGGTTATCTGACCGTGGGCTCGCACCTTGCCATTGGCGGATTCTGCGACTTCGACATCGAAACTGAACGACACGCCCGGCACTTCGGCAAGCGACGTTGCCGCTTCGTTGACCGCATCGAACCACTCATCGCTCCAGAACTCAGCCATGGTTTGCCACCTCGATCCCCTCGAACATGTCGGTCTCGGGCAGAGGGGCATCGACCTTGGACCAGACCCGTTGGAAACACTCTTCGGTGTTGAGCCCAGCCATCACCTCGTTGGGGAGTCCGAACCAGAATGGCGATGTGGGGTCGACCTGGGTCGCGTGTGCCAACAGCGCATCGGAACGACGTTGATAGAAGCCCTCGACATTGATTCGGGTGGTGATCATGTCATCGTGATCGGGCCGTTCGAGCCAGCGTTCGTCGAACGGCGATTCGAGGCCGAGTTCCAGATATTTTTCGTGGGTGGCGACCATGCGCGCTTTCGACCACACCGAGTTGTAGAGCTTGAGCACCTGCCATGGTTCCCCGTCGAGGTCAGACGCAGGATCAGCCGCCAGGTCGATGGCTGGTTGGGTGATCTCCCACACGCGGACATGGTCGGGATGGTCATAGCCGCCCATCGGATCGCCGTAGCTGATGACCACGTGGGGCCGATACTTACGCAGCAGGGCAGCGAATCGAGCCGTCGACTCGGCCATGGGTGCGGCCCAGAAGCACTCGGAGTGCTTGTTCGACTCGCTTTCCTTCATGCCGGAGTCGCGATAGCCCAACATCTCGACCACGTCGTAGCCGATGATGTCGGTGGCTGCCTTGAGCTCGGCCATGCGCACGTTGAACAGATCCGCCACGATCTCGGGCGTGTTCACCGCCGGGTTCAAGATGTCGCCTTCTTCACCCCCGGTCGCACATACCAACGTGGCGTGAACACCTCCGTCGGTGTACTTGGCGGTCGTGGCCGCACCCTTCGACGACTCGTCGTCGGGGTGGGCGTGAATCGAGAGCATTCTGAGCTGATCCATCATCAGCTGAAAGCCTAGTGTTTCACCGCTCCGCTCCGGCCAGACTCAACCGAGTGATGGCACGAGCGCAGGAGCGAGGAACGAGCGGGCGGAGCCGACGGAGGAGGCGACCGAAACGAACAGAAACCATCTCCGACGAACATCGGCCCGAAGGGAGTGATGGCACGAGCGCAGAAGCGAGGGACGGAGCCGCATCCACCGAACCGAAACCATGTCCCAGGAACGTCGGCCCGAACGCAGTGGTGCTACACCGGTACGAGTTCGTCTTCGCCGGTTTCGGTGTCGCGCAGTAGCTGCCAGCCGAACCGGGCGGCCAGATATTCTCGGCCTTCGTCGGGGCCGCTGGCAATGACCTCGTCGCCGGCGTGAAGCGTTTGTGTTCCGCGAGGACGGTAGATGTAGCGCTGGCCTCGCCGCACCGCCAATACGGTGAATCCGGGTTCGAGGTTGAGTTGTAACTCGGCCAGCGTTTGGCCGTCGGCGGGGCTGCCCGCGGCAATCGCAAGTTCGACGACAACTTCGTCGCTTTCGCCCAGCGCAATTTCCAGGATGGGGTGCACGGACTCGCCCTGGTCTACGACCCACGTCATCTGTTTGGCCTGGTTTCCGAGATCTTCGGCGGCTTTGCCAAGGTGTAACAACCCACGCAGCGGTGAAGGGTCCAAGTCCTCTTTGGCGGAACGCAGCACCCACACTTCGAGGCGGTCGTTCATCTCATCGAGGCGATTCTCGAGATTGTGTACTTCGGCGGCCAGGCCGCGATTTCCCAGAACCAACGCGCTGTAGGCCAGGCCAACGGCCGCTTCGCTCAGGTCTTTCATCTCGACCAGGACATCAACGGCCCGGTCGAGATCTGATACCCATGGGTCCTCGGGTTGTCGCGGCGGCTCCCATATCGGGGCGCCAGCCAGCTCGCGTAATCGCACGATGCCTGCAGGTGATCCCCGCAGAAAGAGCACGTCGCCCGGCACCATGATGAAGTCGCCGTCGACATTGGTCACCCATTGGCGACCTCGACGGATGGCGAAAATCCTCATGCCGGTCGCCACCGGTAGTTCGAAATCGGCTACCGGCCGGTTGGCCATGTGAGAGCCATCGCTGACGAGCACGCGGTGCGAGACCTCGGCAGCTTCGCTGAGGTCGGCTATGAGTTCCGCCGGTATCCCGAGTTTGTGGGTGACGATCCTGGAGATGGCGACGGCGTCGTTGCCGATGCGCTCGATGGCACTCACCACCTGCAACACCGACGACATACCTTCGGCCTCGCTGGGTTTGCGAACTGCGAGCACACATCGCTGGCGCATATCGTGCACCAAATCGTTCATCTGGTCTTCGAGCTCGCTGACTTCGGCCGCCATCTCGATGTCGCTGAAGTAGACCGCGGCATATGCCAAGTCGACCATGAGTTCACTGAGATTCTTGGCCTCGGCCAGCATCTCGCGCAGGTTGGTGGGTCGGTCATCCATGAGTTGGTGCTTTCAACATAGTTCCGCTCCTTCGCTCACTTCACGTGAACGCAAGAATTTCGACTGCGAGGATCAGCGTGAAGGCGCCCAGAAGATCCATGGTGCTGGTGACGAGTGGTATCCCATAGGTATCAGGGTCCAAGCCCATGCGCACCGAGACAATGGTCGAGTAATAGGCAATGAGCGACGACATCAGTGTGGCGACGATGCCAGCCATCAGGGCCGCTGCCACCAACCAGCCGGTGCCGGGACTGTCGAGATCCGAGACGCTCGAGAATGTGTGCGCCAACAAGCCGCTCAGGGCAAACACTGGTACGGCCAAGCCCATAGACACCAGGATCTCTGCTCGAGCTCGGGCTTCCGGGAGCCGGTTGGGCGCAATTGTTCCGAGATGCAGCTGGCTCGCCAGCCGGCTGGACAGGGTGCCACCGAGTGCTCCGGCGACCGCCAGAAACGCCGGCAACAACACGAGCAGTGCTGGGAAGAGCGCGAACGAATCGAGCTGGCTCTCGACCGTGATGCCAGCGGCGATGTCGAGCAGGATTCCCACGATGAGTATGGGTGTCGACTCGCGCAGGATCGTCTTCAAACCGGGCCGGCCGACCTTGACGACGGCGTAGACCGCTAGCGGGATGGCGAGCAGCGAAATGGAGGTCACGCTGAGGACCGGCCAGCGATCCCCCACCAGCGTCGATGCCAGCACCAGCGCAGGCACGGTGGCCACGTCGCCGACCGCCGTGACCAGAGGCGCAGTCACATTGTCGGGGTCCCAGCCGAAACGAACCGACCCTGCGGTCAACCCCAGAGCCGTGACCAGAACCGCAGTCGATGACAAGAAACCTCCGACCACGCTGATCGTGATGAAGGCCGCCAGATCAATCGATCCGGCAATGCCAAAAACGACTGCCGCGCCCTTGGCCAGAATGGCCAACGCCACCGATGTGCCCAGTGTGAGCACCAATGACGCCAGAACGTTCTCCCCTACGACCGAGGAGGGCCGCATGCTGAGTCGAAAGGTACCTGCGTGTATCGCAGTGCCGAGCCGAGCGCCGAGTGCTCCAAAGATGTTGCCGCGGAGCGCAATGGCAGCAGGCACCATGAGCAGCAGCCCCGGCAGCTCTTCGAGCCGGTCCGTGTTGTGCCCCAGCGTCAGTCCAGCCAGCAGTGCAACAACAACCAACATGAACAGCGCCGCCAACCGCTCGCCCAGTTCCCCCAAAGGAGGTAGGGCGCGACCAAACCAACCCAGTCGCGAGGTCATTCCACCAAGGGAAACCGATGAAGAAGATCTCGATACGCGCACGACGCGGGCTGACGGTAGCCGCATACCGCACCGACCACGGGTCCAACGGACTAGGTCCAGCGATTTAACGACGAGTAAAAGGACCTGTCTACCTCACACGACCGGGCCACTTCCCGATCTTGGGTTTATGCATCGGGCACCGAAGCCAGCATCATCGCAGTTCCGCCACTCGTGCACGCACTGCGTGCACGAGAACTCGACCGTGCGCGAGTCGGCCGAACCCTGGCCTGACGCGGCCGCCGTACCGCTGACAGCTCTCGCGTTCGACGAACTGGTGAGCAGAGCGCTCGAAGATGCGCAGCCCTGCGACTCCATCGGCATACTGATGGTCAGCATCGACCACTTCGATGTGGTGACCGCCCGCCAGGACCCGAGCTTTGTTCAGGAATTGCTGTCGATCGTTTCCCGACGTATCGCCGATGCCCTGAGAGTCGGCGACAGGATGACGCTGCACGACGATGGGTTCTTCATCCTGTGGGCTGCGGGTTCGGGCGCACCGGAAAAGAGCGATGTCACAGTTCGTATCACCGAGCAGTTCAACGAGCCGGTTCTCATGCCTGCGGGTCAGTTACCCATCACCGTCAGCGTCGGCATGTCCGTTGTCGTCGGAAGCCAGTGCGCAGAGACGACCTCACGCATGCTCAGACGCCAAGCGCGCTCGGCAGTCCTCGGCGCCCAACGCAACGGCCGAGCCCAGCTCGCAGTATTCGATCGTGCGATCCAGAGGCAGGCGATCGAAAGCTATGAGACCGAGTGCCTGATGCTGACCGCGCTTCAGGACCGACGGCTGGGCGTGCAGTATCAGCCTATAGTCAACTTGCATTCGGGGCAGACCATCGGGGTCGAGGCGGCAGCGCATTGGAACGACGATGTGCTCGGTTCACTCAGCCCGGCCACGTTCATTCCCATTGCCGAAGCAGGTCTGATGGGAGAAGTCGAGCGTCTTGTCTTTCGACAAGCGGTCGCTCAGGTCAGCGCGTGGAATCGAGAAGGCCAGCCTGCTCCGATCACCTCGGTGAATCTGTCGAATCGCCAGTTGCTCGACCCGGGTCTCATTCCCAGAATCGAATCGTTGCTCGCTGAGAACAACTTGGATCCGCGCCAATTCTGTTTCGAGATCAGCGAGTCCGTCCTGATGAGTGATGTCGCTGCTTCGATGACAATCCTTGGCCTCATGAAGGATCTTGGCCTGCTGCTGGCAATCGACGATTTTGGCACGGGCTATTCGTCGTTGAGCTATCTGCGCAGGCTCCCGGTCGACATGTTGAAAATCGACCAGTCCTTCGTGCAGTCGATTTACAACCGTGACGATCGCGTGATCATCAAGGCGATCATCGACCTGGCCCACACCCTGGGCATGACCACGGTCGCGGAAGGTGTCGAAACCCGGTTGCAGGTCGAGGTGCTGCATGCGTTGAACTGTGACATGGCGCAGGGTCCTTACCTACATGCAACCGCCCCAGCAGATCAGATCGACTTCGACCAGATCAACTTCGACCAGATCAACTTCGAAGCCCCGAGCCTCAGCGAAAATCCCGACTTTGCGTCGGCATCTGCAAGGTCAACCTGTCGATCCGTTCGGCTATGACATTCACCACCCCTTCGCTGCGCTCGAGTCTCCCCCAGACATAGAGCGCCGGGGCTGTGCCCGCCACCATGCGGTGACGAATCCAACATCCTTTGGACACCACCACATTGATGAGTCCGGTTTCGTCCTCGATGTTCAGGAACGTTGTGCCGCTTGCGGTTGCCGGGCGTTGGCGATGCGTCACCACCCCGGCGATAACCACCTTGCGAGCTTGATGCGTTGTGAGTTCTTGGGCGGTGACCACCCCTTGGTCTCGCAGGCGATCACGGATGAACAGGGTGGGATGGCCCTCGGCTGCGACCCCGGTTGCCCACATGTCGGCTTGGGCGAGTTCATGGTCGGACATGCCCGGCAATTGCGGTGCCTCGACGCCGGTGACAATGCCGGGTAGCTGCCCTGGTCCCGTTGCCGCTACCGCGCCGGCAGTCCACAATGCCTGCCGGCGACCCCTGACCTGTTGCTCTGTACCGGCTTGGTTGTGGTCGCCGATTCGATCGAACGCCCCGGCGGTGGCCAGCGCCTCGAGCACTCGACGATCAGCTCCGGTGCGGTGACGAACGTCTTCGATGCCGACATACGGGCCGTTCTGGTCGCGTTCGGCCACGATGGCATCGGCCAGGTCATCGCCGACGTTACGGACAGAAGCGAGCCCCATGCGCATGACCGAGTCGGCCACAGGACCCTCGAGTGCAGCACCCGAAGCACTCGTGTTGATGCAAGGCCGGTACACCTTGACCCCGTGACGTCGAGCGTCTTGCACCAGGGTATGCGGACTGTAGAAACCCATGGGTTGCGCATTCAACAGCGAGGCACAGAACGCTGCCGGGTAATGATACTTGATCCAAGAACTCGAATAGACCAGGTAGGCAAAGCTGACCGAGTGGCTCTCGGGGAAACCGAAGTTGGCGAACGCCGCCAGCTTCTCCCAGATCAGGTCGGCGGTTTCGCCAACGATGCCTCGCTCGCTCATACCGTCGTAGAAGCGACTTCGCAGTCGCTCCATACGGGCTTGGCTGCGTTTGGAACCCATGGCCTGGCGAAGCTCGTCGGCCTCGGATGCGGTGAACCCGGCGACGTCGATCGCCATCTGCATGAGCTGCTCTTGGAAGAGCGGAATACCGAGTGTCTTCGACAGCGCATTCTCGAGGAGCGGATGCAGATAGGTGACGTCTTCACGACCGTTGCGCCGCCGGATATAGGGGTGGACCGATCCACCTTGGATCGGCCCGGGTCGAATCAGAGCGACTTCGACGACCAGGTCGTAGAACGTGCGCGGTTTCAGTCGAGGAAGCGTGGCCATCTGGGCACGGCTCTCGACCTGGAACACCCCGATCGAGTCGGCCTTACACAACATGTCGTAGACACAGTCTTCTTGCGGGATGGCCGCCAGATCGATCTCGATGTCGTAGTGATCCCGGATCAGGTCAACGGCCAGATGCAAGGCGCTGAGCATGCCCAAACCCAGCAGATCGAATTTGACCAGTCCAACAGCAGCGCAGTCTTCCTTGTCCCACTGCAGCACGCTGCGATCGGCCATGCGAGCCCATTCGACCGGGCATACCTCGATGATTGGTCGATCACAGATAACCATGCCGCCCGAGTGAATACCGAGATGGCGCGGGGCGTCTTCGAGCTCGGCCGCCAGGGCAATCACATCGGCAGGAATCGCCGACTCACCCTGCATCTCGTCTTGATCGGTGAGCCCGGTCCAACGGCTCAGGTTCTTGGCGAAGGCATCTTGTTGGCCCGGTGCATAACCGAGTGCTCGCGCCATGTCGCGCACCGACGAGCGGGCTCGGTAGGTGATGACGTTGGCGACCTGTGCAGCGTGGTGTCGTCCGTAGCGTTCGTAGACATATTGGATGACCTCTTCGCGTCGGCCACTCTCGATATCGATGTCGATGTCGGGCGGGCCATCTCGTTCGGGCGACAGGAACCGTTCGAACAACAAGCCCAGCGATACGGCATCGGCCTTGGTGATCCCCAACGAGAAACAGACCGCCGAGTTCGCCGCCGACCCGCGACCTTGGCAATAGATGTCACTGCGGCGACAGAACTCGACGATGTCGTGCACCACCAGGAAGTATCCCGGGAATCCCAGTTGTTCGATGGTGTCGAGTTCGTGGTCGATCTGGCGCCATGCTCCTGGCACTCGCTCGTCGTGGCGGGTGCCGTACCAGCGAATGGCATGGCGGTCGGTCAACTCACGCAGCCAGCTCATCTCGTCGAAACCCTGCGGGCAGGGAAACGGAGGCAGCTCGGGGGCCACCAACGCCAGGTCGAAGGCGCACTCACCAGCAATCTCGGCGCTGCGTTCCACCACCCCCGGATAACGGCGAAACCAATGTGCCTGCTCCTTGGCCGAACGCAGATGCGCCGCTCCGGCCGCTGGCAGTTGGGAATCGATGATGTCCATGCTGGCGCGCTCGGCCACTGCGGCGAGTGCGGTGGCCAGCGGGCGACGTTGTGGCGCGTGATATTTCACCGCGTTGGTGGCCACCACCTGCACCCCCACTTTGGCCGCCACCTTGACCAACTCGTCGTTGCGGGTCGAGTCCAGCGGATGGCCATGGTCCCAGATCTCGACCACCACGTTTTCTCGACCGAAGGCGTCGACGAGTTGTTCGAGTTCGCGTCGCGCTGCTGCGGGACCTTCGTCGATCAGGGCCTGGGGTACCGCTCCCCCGGTGGTGCTCGTCAGGATCATCCACGGGCAGGGGTCGGTCGAACGAGCGAGCTCACCCAGTTCGTTCACGGTGATGCGCGGGTCGCCTTTCGACCCGGCCAGTTGCGCTTGACTGATTGCTCGGGCCAGCTGGGCATAGCCATGTGGCCCCTTGGCCAGCACGACGAGTTCCGAGGGACCACGCCCCGGCCCCCGATGATCGAACAGGGTGAGTTCGGCGCCGAACACCGTGGGTAGTCCATGGGCTCGAGCTGCTTCGGCGAAGCGCACGATGCCATAGAAACCATTGCGATCGGTGACCGCCAAGGCTTGAAGCCCAAGCCGGACCGCCTCTTGCACCAGTTCTTCGGGATCGGATGCGCCTTCGGAGAAGCTGAAGTTCGAGTGGCAATGCAACTCGGCATACGGGACCGTGGTTGAGGGTGACTCGATGAGTGGCGGTTGGTACTCGTTGCGCTTGCGAGACCACGCCGGTGAATCACCACCGTCGCCAGGTGCCCACGGGTCGGGCTTACCCGAAGGCGCTCGCCCCGAACGGCCCGATAGCCGTCGCTCGAGTTCATGCCAGGGAACCGGAGGGTTACGCCAGCCCATGGCAAATCACCCCATATGCCACTACCTGATGCGCCCTACTCACCCCAAGAACATACGTTCGATTTTGGAGTCGCGCAACCCGTGCGCACCCTCGAGGTCTACGGCTAGCAGGGTGCGGAAGAATGCCGGTGGATGCCAGAGCGGCCAGGCGTCGACCACGCTAGGAGAGGTTTTCGGGCACTCCTTGGATCGCAATGGCCGGAAAGTTCGACGCAGCGTGGTCGGATGGATGGTCGTTCTGGCGCCGGCATGTGTTTTTCCGCACCCTGCTAGGTGTTGTCGACCGTCAGTGCTTGTCGAACCATCGGGTACAGGTAGCGAGCTCGTACCGCCAGCACTTCGCGTATCTCGCGTTCGAGCGATTCATAGAATTGTTGGCGGTACATCTCGTCGCTGTTCAACGACACCGCAAACTGCAATGCCGAGATTGCAGCGATGAACCCCGAGACCGCAAACAGCTCGGGAGTGACCACGACTTCGGCGCCGAACAGGGTGAATCGAGCAAGCGGGTCGAAGGTCTCAGCCGTTATCTCGGTCCACTGAAACAGCGTTTCTTCCCGCACGGTGAACAGGCCGAATACCACGAAGAACAAGCCGATGCTCACTGCGACCAGCACCGTCTGCACCAGTTGTGCGGCCAACATGAGCAGCGCCAGGTTGCGCCGTTCGCCTTGATCCAGCGGCACCAGATGCGGTGCTGCTTCGGGAGGTTCCGCCCGCTTCCAGATCGGAGCATCGGTGCGATGGCAGATCTCATCGATCTCGGTCCAGTTGGTGAACGAATGCAGGTTCGCGATCTCGTCGGGCGACCGCAGGGCCAGAAACACTGCCGCCGGCAGCAAAACCATGATGATCACGATGATGTAGAACTGCCAGGTCAGCCCGTAAGCAACCTGCCACATCTCGGCATTCAGGAACAGGAACGTGGCGAACAACAGCAACAGCGGAAGCAGGCGCGAAAGCACATTGACGACACCGCGGACCTGTACACCGACTTCGCGCACCCCCCACCGCAACATCGGCACGGCTCCATAGGTGGTCAGCACATAACCGAGCCCGAGCATGACCAGGTTGAGTGCGAACAACCAGATCGGTTGCCACGGCAGGTCACCGAAGAGCACGGCCACAAACGGCGCCCCCAGAAGAAACAGCCCGATCTCGATCCAGCCAACATCGTCGGGAAGCTCGAAGCTGCGGCGGCCGCGAAGTCGGTTGCTCCCAACTGCAAGGGCCGTCAGGATCACAAACGCAGCCACGGCCACACCGAATTGTGTCCAACCGGTGAACCTGTCGCCAAACCCCGCCAGGGCTCCCAGCAAGAACACCGCCGTCAGATACGGCACCATGCGAGTCAGAACATCTTCGGCCGCGTTGTAGTGGAAGATGGCCTGAGGCACGCCTCGATGGATGAACCAACGTTCGACCGCAGCCTCGTCGAACTCAACATCCGCAACCGCGTCCCCCGAAGTCATCCCCGCGATGGTAGCTGTGTTGCAACGAGAGGACCTTCGTCTGGCAGCTCGGAGAAGTAGCGGGTCGAAACCTCAGGATCACAAGGCGACAAACGCTCCGTTCCTCACTGAATGGATTCAGACGCAAATTCAGTTGCGCCGAGAGCTACCCCACCGCACTCGCTACTGCCTTGCTCTCGGCCCACTCCAAAGCCCGCATGGCGGCCTTCACACCCGCATGTCCAGGACGCACAACAAGATCGCAGACACCTGAGCCGTCGAACATTGAGAGTGCCTGGATTTGCCCTGCGCTGTCCGGCCACAGCTGTAGCGCTCCAAGGGCGCTCGGCCAACGACTGAATGTGCCCCGGGCGAGATCACCGATATGCATTTGGGAGCTGGGGCCATCCGGACACCACGCCTGCGAGACGAACTCTGCCGCTCGATCGAAGATGTGAAGCGAGTTGGCTTCATTGGACATCGCCTCGAAGCTACTTCACCAAGCTCGAGGTTCGGCGTCGATCAGAACGCTACGCCTGTTCCCTCTTCGGCAGGGCCCATAACTCTGGCGGTTGCCACTTCGGGTCTGCGATGCTGGGTACTTGGGCGAGCGGATACATGACGACGAGCCAGATACCAGCGAACCAGTGGTGCGTGCGCTCTTGGAAGCCGAGTGTCCGCAGTGGGCGCAGTTGCCGATCCAGTATCTGAAGACTTCCGGCACCGACAACGCCATGTGGCGAGTGCGTATCGGGCAGGAGCCCGACGTGGTGATCCGGCTCCCTCGGCGGCCGGGAGCCGCAGCGGGTGTGCTCAACGAGGCGGCGGTGCTCCGGCACCTCGAGCAGGCATTTCGGGGAACGAAGATGCGAACACCCAGACTTCGCCACCTGGGACAACCCCATGGTGTGTTTGCTCACGACTGGATGGTTCTCGAGTGGATCGATGGAAGCGATGCGTGGACGTCGAGACGAGATCTCGACGGCCAAGAGCTCGACGCCTTGGCTCTCGATCTGGCCGAGGCGGTCAACACGATCGCTACTGTCGACTTCGACGAGGCCCCGCTGCGCTCACCCGGCAGCCGCGGCGGTCCGCTCCTTCCGCTACTCGAGCAGTTGGAGCATTGGCTGGACTCGCCGGAATGGAACGCTGCAGAGCTGGTCGACGTCAAAGCAATACACCGACTCGCAGACGAAGCTCGAGAAGTCGTGGCCGAACCCGTGGAGCAGGGCTTCGTTCATGGCGACCTGATCCCAGGGAACCTGCTCGTTGATCGAGGCAGGCTCAGCGCAGTGATCGACTGGGGCGGAGCCAGCCGGGGCGATCTTTCCCAAGACTTCGCTCCTGCTTGGGCCGTGCTGACGCCTGCGGAACGATCAGTGTTCAAAGAGGCTGTGGACGCCACTGAAACGGCATGGATTCGGGGGCGGACGTTCGAACTGGAACACGCAGTGGGCGGAGTCCTGTACTACGTGCCCAAGCAGCATCCGCTAGGCGATGTGATGGCAAGAACACTGGACAGCATCCTTGCGTCGTGAATATGCAGCGGTGCCAGGCACCGCAGCATTTCCGCAACTCAGTCGTAGCTGGCGACGATGGCCCATTGGCCTTGTTGGCAGGTGGCGATGATGGCTCGGCCGTCGGCCAGAGCGAGTTGCATACGGACCTGGCGACGGCGACGGTCGGGCTGCCACCAGCATTCGTCGAGCAGCCATGGGCCCGACCACCCGCTGACAACCAGAGGGGCTTGTCGAGCCAGAACAACCCATGCGGGCTCGGCCACCATGATGCCTCGACTGCTGACCTGCACCGAGTGTTCACGGCGATCGAGGACAGCGATCTTTACAGGCGGGTCGTGGACCGTGGTTGGCGCCGGCGCCGGAAGCTCGCCCACCCAGTGCTGTGCCACGCCATCGATGAGCACCCCCTCGGCCACCACCCCGGCACTGGCGCTGGCAGCTTGAGCGCCCGCCTTGCGGTCGGGGGCCGTGGCCCGTTCGACCAGGTCGACCGATTCGACGGCGATCGAAACCACCCGATCACCGGGGCTACGACCCCCGCGAACCTCGGGGACCCGGGCCACCCCGACGCCCACGATTCCCTGCACCCGGGCAATCGAGCGAGCAGCCCGTTCGGCCAGGCCGGTCTGTTCGCCCCAGAATCCGAGCTGGCGGCCGGCGGCCACGCTGATGTCGTCGGGTCGCAGGATGAGCCGGGAGAGCCCACCGGTTGGCCGCAAGCGAACCGGCCCCGACAACCAGCCGTCGAGCTGCCATCGCATGCGATCGGACAATGCAGGGGCACTGAAGGCTTCTTCGGATCGCCACAGTCGGAGCTGTGATTCGCCGTGTTCGGTTTCTGCGCCGATTGCAACCCGGGCACAGCTGATACCCCGGGCACCCAGCTTGCGGATGAATTCTTCGGCCAGCGCTTTGGCGACGAAGGCGGCTTGGTCCACCCGTTCCACCGGCGGGTCGAGGTCGATGGCGACTTCGAGTTCGGCGGGCGGATCCTGGGGCGAAGCAGGGCGGTCATCGAGGCCCCGCGCCCACAGATGAGCTCGCACGCCAACGGACCCGAATCGGGCGATCACATCGCTGACCTCGAGGTCGGCGAATGCACCCAATGTCGTCAAGCCAAGCCGAGAGAGCACGTCGACCAGATCTTCGAGCTGCTTGCGTTTGGCCGGCACCCGATCATCGCCGGCAAGCAGACCTATCGGCAACGACGAGAGAAAGGGAGCGCTGGCACCGGTGGGTACGACTCGGGCTCGACTCGGTTCGGCCAGCGCAGCCGCTCGCAGCGCAGCGAAGCGTCCATCGGCGGTACCGACATGCACGCTGGTGCCACCTTCGAGTGCGTTGGCGACCACCCGAGCAGCGCGATCGCTCATGGCTTGATCTCCACCGAAATATCGGCTCGGGCCACGGGTCAGAAACGAACATTGTCCTGGTTGGTCGATCTCGATGCGAGGCGTCAGGTCATCGAGTACTCGCAAGACCGGTTCGAACGCCCGGGCTTCGCCAGCCGGGTCGGGCGAGAGCACGACGAGACCGGGGGCACGTCGTTGTGCTTCTCGACGACGAAGCCCCGCGACGACGCCCAACTGCTCGGCCGCCAGCGAAGGAGCAACGACTCGGTTGCCCACCACCACCGCAGCGACATCGTGTGGCTTGCTTCCACAACCGACAACCGGCCAGCTGCGACAGGAAACAACCGTGAGTCGTTCGGCACTCTCAGGCAATCGCATCGAACCCGGCATCATCACTACCTTCGGTACCTTGATCGACGGCATCGAGCATGGCATCGATGTCGGCACCGGCAAATCGCTCTTCGGCACCGCTCACCGAAGCAGCCGCTGGAACAACTGAGGGAACAGGTAGTGGCTCAACTAGTGCCGGAACCGCCGGGCTGACAGGGGCAGGCGGTGCCACTACCGAGGCGACTCCACCGTGAGACGCAGGAAGCATGATCTCGTGTGCTCGCTTGCGTCCGTGATAGCGCCGGCCAGCCACTCGCACTGCGACCTTGCGGGCCCGCAGATGCCCGTGCCCCTGACCCAATCCCGACCATTCCGGCGAGTCGACGTCGAAGCGAAGATCGGCAGCATCGGGCCAGGCAGGTCCGCCGACTCGGATGAGGACAGAGCCCCGCTCGCGATTGCGAGCAACGAGTTGACGAGCCTGAGAACTGCTCGCCCGGCGCTGGTCGGCCAGCACAACCACATCGAAGCCTTCGACGATGGCGGCCACGGCTTGGGCCCAGTTCTCGGCGTCGGCGGGAAGCACGAACTGCACGACGCGTCGAAGCGGAATGTCGAAGTCCAGACACGCAGCCAGCCCGAATGACGACGGCGCAATCATGGCCATGAAGGAACCTTCGCGGATGGCCTGACCGGCAAGCGCAAGCGCAAACGATGTCGCCCCCACACCGTGCACCGCCAGCGTGCTGCCGCGCTGGATCCCTGCTGAAGGAACAAGGGTTTCCAAGCCCGCAACGACCGGCAGGGTTCGCTGGTGGGCCAGGGTCGCCGCGGTCGTAACCGACTCGCGGACAAGTTCAAGGTGGGCTGCACTCCGCATCGCCCCAGTATCGAACAAATGTTCGAAGTCTGTCAACCCGTCAAATGGGTCAACCTTTGACTAACAGCTCTATTCGAACGAGGGGATCTCGACACCCGGTCGGTAATAGGTGAACAGGCTCTCGATGGTTTCGCTGAGCGCCGAATCATCGGCACCGAAGCCCATGTTCAAGGTGATCACATTGCTGTTGACGTGCACGTACTCGACACCGGCATGGTCGAACAGCCGGCGAGCGAGCTCGTCGACTGGGCGAACCATCTCTGGTCCGGGCGCAGCGCCATAACGCTCGTGCCCCATGCCCGTGATCGAGCGGTTGATTTCGAACCGCACAACACCGGGGTTCGATGATGGCTTCTTTACGACGGTGACAGGCTGACCCACGGCCGCAATGCTAGCGCCGCAGCCGCAGTTGACGTGCAGCCAAAAATGACAACGTCAACGAAATGGCCATCAACACAGTGTGTACGGCCTTGAACCCAATCGAATAGTCACCGTCGATCAGGATTCCGATGCCACGGACTAACCAATAGCCGACCGTCCATGCCAGAAAGACCACCAAGACCTGGGGACGTTTGCGCTTCAGCGCCCACGCAGACGCAGCTGCGAGCACCACGAACACGATCACGACCCCAACACGGATAGCACGACCCGAACTCGTCAGATCCTCGTTGTTCAACACATTGCGCAGTCGAGACAACCATTGAAATACCGTCCAGCCGATCAGGACCCACATCCACGAAACCCGAGCCAGAAGCTGCTTCATGACGAGGCCCCATGATCGACGACATCCTGATCGAAGCGACCCTGATCGAACAACTGCTGCTGATTGCGACGAAGCTCGATCCCGGCATCGGGTAAAGCCTCGATGAACGACCACGAGTGCCGGTGCGCGATAGAGGGGCCCACTTCGGCCAGTGCTGCCCTATGACGTGGGCACGGATAGCCCTTGTTGTCCTGGAAGAAGTAGCCGGGATGCTGTGTGGCCATCGTGCGCATCATTCGGTCGCGTGTCACCTTGGCGATGACCGAGGCGGCAGCGATCGACAGGCACTTTGCGTCACCTTTGACGATCTTGGTGATCGAGCCACCGACGAAATCCCACTTGCCGTCGATTAACACATGATCGGGTTCACGCCCGGTGGCTTCGATGGCTCGTCGGGCCGCCAGCTTCTGAGCGGCCGACATTCCCAGTTCGTCACATTCGACTTCGGAAGCATGCCCAACACCCCATGCGTCGACCCAGTCGACAATGCGGCCATAGAGAAGTTCTCGTTCTGGCTCCTTGAGCATCTTGGAATCGCGCACCTTGTAGATACGACGATCACGCGGAATCACTGCGGCAGCCACAGTGAGCGGACCCGCCCACGCGCCACGCCCGACCTCGTCGACACCAGCAACCCATTGTTTGCCTTCGCTCCAGCACTGCTGTTCGAAGCGGGTGCCCGGCGACGATGCCTTGAGCGCCTTGCGCAACTTGGGCACCGTGTTGCGACTCACGAGCTACTACCCCACCCAGGATCGGCCAGCAGCGCTTCACCCTGGCGATCATGCGTCTCGAAGTCGGCGTCGACCCCGGGTGCCCGCAACACGAACGGTGCCTCGGGAGCAAGCGTGGCTTCCCACAGCAGCGCAGGACGCGGGCCGTGCCATCGCAGTCCAAAGGACAGCTGACCGTTGGCAACGGGTAAGCCGAACACGTCGATCGTGCGGCCTCGCCACAGCTTCGGGATCTCGGGAAGGACGTTCATTTCGCCACCCCTGTCATCGATGACCAGCGCACGGACCGCCCGCACGTACTGCGCCGCCATCTGCATTTGCGCAGTGGGCCACACGCCGCGTTTGTCGATGTCGCGGATGAGCCCTGCGTGCAGATCCGCTGCGCCCTGAATGGGTTGTACCTCGACGGTGAAGGACTGCACCCGGTCGGCCACGTCGGGTTGCTCGATCTGGTGCAGGCGCCCCCCGAGTGTCACCAACGCATCGTTCAGCCATTGCGGACCAGCCAACGATCCACCCTGGGCTGCAACTACGTGCGCTGCCTGCGCCAACCGGCCCAGGATCCGTTCGAGATCCTCGAGTTGATGACTTTGTTCACCCAGCTGTGCCCAGCGGGCCAAGCTGCGCATTACCGCTCCGTCATCGTCGCAGCGCTCCAGCAGATCGAAGAGACGCCCGGCGTCTCGGCCAAAACCCAACTCACTCATCGCAAGCACTGCCGATGGGGAGTCCTCGACTTCGGGCCACAACGTGAGCACACTGCGAGCCGCAGTGCTGAGATGCTCTGCAACCTCTATGTCGTCGACATCGACCCGCATGCCTTGTTTCAGGTGGGCACTCCAACCGCGATTGATGTCTGCAGTCGAAGGAACAGCTGCTCGGGCCGCAGTTGGTCCAGCCAGTTCCACGACGACTCGCAGTGTGGCCGTATGTGGCAAGGGCCAGACAGCAGCGACTTGGGCGCCTCCGGAACGGCATTTCGATGTCGACGAAGCCGTTCCGTCGTGCGGCTCGGGCAAGTGAGCGAGCACGTCGCCATGCGCGCCGTCGGTCGAGATGACGGCGGCTGGGGCCGTCTGAAATCGAACTCGTTCTCGACCGTCCATGACGAAACCGGTGCCGTCAGCATGTCCTTCGCCGATGAAACCGCGAGCATCGAGGGCCAACGGGCGAACAGCCAGCCCAACCGCAATGGCCACCCCGGCAGTGTTCTCGATTTCGACGACAGCCACGGGTTCACCATCGACGATTCCGGCGGCGGCCCGTTGCACCACCGGCCCCGAAGGCGTCTGAATCGTGGTCTCGAGCACGCCGGGCGCAACCATCTTCTGCGAAACGCGATCGGACTCGGAAACCGCTACCCAACGGGCGCCGGCTGCCAGGGTTGTTTCGAGCGTCCAGCTCGATCCATCGACCTGGACTCGACCATGTTGGTCAACCCGACACGAGGCGACACCCTCTCGCGGCGCCAGCGTGATGGCGCTGCGCTTCAGCTCGGGAACGTGCCAACTGTTGATCAGCGCAACCGGCACCGACTGCTGGAAGCCCAACCGGCGGGCGAGCTTGTTGATCATGGTGCGAGCCTATTGACCTTTACGGGGCCTGACTCTGCGGGGCATCGGTTTCTCTTCGTACCGAGCGGCCGAGGAGACCTCGATAGGCCTCTTGAGCACTTTGTTGCCCGCTCACCACCAGGTTCATCTCGGTGGCGATCGGCATGACGACCCCGGCTTCATCGGCCAGCGTGCACACGACCGGGGCCGTCTTCACGCCTTCGGCAACCTGATCCATCTCGGCGGCGATCTGAGCCACGGTCCTCCCCTTGCCCAGCTGTTCACCAAAGAACCGGTTTCGACTCTGCGGGCTGATGCATGTGGCGATCAGATCACCCATTCCGGTGAGACCGGCAAACGTTTCGGGTCGACCACCCAGCGCGTGTCCGAGCCGGCTGATCTCTGCCAACCCACGCGTGACGACGGCAGCCCGGGTGTTGTCGCCGGTGCCGAGACCATCGGCCATACCCGACGCCAGCGCAATGACATTCTTCAGCGCACCGCCGAGCTCGCAGCCGGTCACGTCGTCGTTGACATAGACGCGAAAGAGATCCGTGGAGAAGACGGCCTGCAACGCCTCGGCCACCACCTCGTCGGCGATGGCGACGACCGACGCAGCGGCGCCCCCCGCCAGTATCTCCTTCGCGAGATTGGGACCTGTCAATGCCCCTGCCGGATGACCGGGCAAGACCTCGTTGGTCACCTGCGACATACGAAGCCGCGTGCCCTGTTCGAGTCCCTTGGTGAGACTCAATACGGGCACCCATGGGCGCACAAACGGAGCAGCAATGGCCAATGTCTCGCGGTAGGAATGCGAAGGGATGCCCATGACCAAGAGGTCGGCGCTGCGCACCGCCTGTTCGAGGTCACCCGTGGCCCGCAGGTTCGGGTGGAGCTCATACCCCTCGAGATATCGACTGTTCACGTGCCGTTCGTTGATATCGGTGACGGTTTGCTCGTGGCGACACCAGACCGTGGTCGCCGTGTTGTGCGCAGCCAACGACGCAACGGTTGTCCCCCAGGACCCGCCGCCGAGCACGCATACTTGCATCTCTGAATGGAAAGCAGCCATCGCCCTCACCCTAGGCTCTCGACCGCGTTCACGTTCGATGACCGACCGAACTCGACGGTAAGGACTCTCACCCCCACCCCCGGACAATAAGCTCTAGGCTGGCGCCGATGCCTGAACATCTGACGAAGCTGGAACCGGCTTCGCACACGACCGGCGCCGTGCTGATACCCGTCAAGGCGTTCGGGGAAGCAAAAGGGCGACTTCGCGACGCGCTGGATCAGCCGACCCGGGCTGCGTTGGCGCAGCGAATGGCCACCCATCTGGTTCAGGTCCAGCAGAACGCAACGGTGGCGGTCTGTTGCGACGACGCGTCGGTCGCCGCATGGGCAGAATCCGCTGGGGCCGCAACGATCTGGTGCCCGGGCACCGACTTGAACGGAGCAGTCCAGCGAGGTTTTGCCGAATTACGCCACGCCGGCTACCGCTCTGTTGCCATTGCCCACAGCGACCTGCCGCTCGCAACCAGTCTCCATGGGTTGCTCGGCTGGAGCGGCGTCACGATCGTGCCAGATCGCCATCGCACAGGTTCAAACGTGATTGCCCTGCCGACATCGATCGATTTCCAATTCAGCTATGGCGCTGGATCCTTTCAGCGTCATGTCCTCGAGGCAGTGCAGCATGGCCGAGGGTTGCGCATTGTTCACGATGAGCGCCTCGGGTGGGACATAGACCATCCTGATGATCTCGACGTTCCCGAACATTGCGGTGTCATCGACCTTCTCGAAAGCGAGCCGACCAGATGAACGCCTTTACGACCGATCGATCTACCCCGACCCGCGTCCTGGCAATATCGGCTCACCCCGATGACAGCGAACTGCAGGCCGGGGGCACGCTCGCCAAATGGGCCGCAGCTGGCGCCGAGGTCAGCATCGTCGTGTGCACAGATGGTTCCAAGGGGACATGGAACCCCGACGCCGACCTGGCCGACTTGATTGCCACCCGCCAGTCCGAGCAGCGAGATGCTGCCACGGCCCTCGGGGCAACCGGAACCGTGGGTTTCTGCGGGTGGGTCGACGGTGAACTCGTGCAGTCGGCCGCCAATGTCCGAGCTCTGACCGAGTGGATCAGGCGGCTGCAGCCAACGATCGTCATCACCCATGATCCCTGGAAGCGCTACCGCTTACATCCTGATCATCGGGCGGCTGGGTTTCTGGTGTCTGATGCGGTTGTTGCGGCCCGCGACCCACATTTCTTCCCCGATATGGGGTACGCGCACCATCGGCCCGACGAGATCTGGTATTTCGAGGCCGACGAGCCGAACCATGTCGAATCGGTATCTGGCTGGCTCGAAACCAAGATCACGTCACTCGAGCAACATCTGAGTCAGCTGGAGTCAACGATGGGCATCACCAATGACGCCGACGAAGAGGGCCATGCCCGCTTTGTCGGCGACATTCACGACGCGGCGCGCGATGCCGGTTCACTCGTCGATATCGACGCCGGCGAGGCGTTCTACCGGCTCACCGACGTCTAGCAGGCAGGATCGAAAAAATGCGATGGAGGCTCTTTGCAGAGCCTCCATCGCCGGGATTTCAGGTGGCGGGACCTGTCCTCCCTGCTGTGGGCCGAAGCCCACTCCGAAGTTTTTTGGGTGGCGGGAACCCTCACCTCCGGGACTTGTCCGCCCGTTTACGAGCGTTCCCTTCATAGACGTTCGGCGTCCCGGAAAAGTCGCGAGTTTTTCTACAAATTCTCGGCAGGTCGTCCCGCTTTGGCTCAAACGAGAACCTTGACAACCATCGTGGACCACACCCTGCCCATAAGACTGTCAATCTCTGAGTCGTTTGGAACAAACGAAACATGTTGCGCCGTCGCCTACTAGCCTGCCAGATGCGGCTATGACTACACATCTCTCTCCGAGCCCTCTCAGCATGTGGGTTCTTCGCGCCGCACCCCGGATCACGATTCCGCTCCTGCCAGCACCTCAAGGGCTCAAAGATCGCCTACTTCGCGGGTTGCGTGCTGCTGACCAAGCATCGCTGCAGCTGATGTCGCTTGCGTCATCGACCACCCCGCAACGGCGACGTGCCCGGCGACAGGCCGAAGCGACCGCGAGCCCAGGATCAATGGGCGGAGCGACTTCGAACCCCGAATCCAACGAGCCCGACGTGCGGCAAGTTTCGATGGAGGAATTGGTCCAAGAGCACGCCGATGCCGTGTATCGGGTGGCATTGTCGATCTGCAAGGATCCAATCCTGGCCGAAGACATCAGCCAAGACGTGCTGATCAAGGCCTGGCAGGCATTGCCGAGCTACCGGGCCGAAGCACCACTTCGCCATTGGATCTTGCGTATCGCCCACAATGTGTCCATTTCGACCCTGCGACGTCGACGCGAAGATGCAATGGCGCCCGCAGATCTCCCCGAGCCTCCAATGACGGGCCGCTCGGTTCACATGCAGGTGCAGGACCGACTTGCAATTGCTCGCTTCGAGGCGGCGCTGGGCGATCTCGACAGCGTGAGCCGCTCGATCGTGGTACTGCGCGAGATCGAAGGCATGTCGTACAGCGAGATGAGCAATGTCCTCGAACTTCCGCTGCCAACGATCCGAACTCGACTTCTGCGAGCGCGGCGCCAGCTGGCCGACGCGCTCGACGGATGGCAGCCATGAGCGTGTGGCGACCCGGGCATCCTTCGATCCGCAAGCTGCATCGCTGGGCCAAAGGGCAGGCAGACAGCCTCGATCGACACCTGTCGACGTGCGGTTACTGCGCAGACCGCCTCGAAGCCAGTCTCACCGAAACCGATGCACCAATTCGTCTGGCGCTACTAGAACTCTTGGTCGTGCCCGACGAACTACCCGACCGGCTGTACGCCAACATCGATGAGCGCATGGCCACCCGGCGCGAACTGGCGCTCATCGGCGAGTTCTTCGGCCTACCGCTGCGGACCGCTCGTGCCATCACCTCTACCGATCATGGAGACGAATAGTGGAATGGATCTGGGCTGTGGTCGCCATCGTTGGCGGCTTCATCGTGGGGGGCATAGCGTCACGCATCGCCAGACAACTCGTCGAGAAACGCAAGGGTAAGGCTGCCGACCTCGCTCCGGCTGCAGCCAGCCTGACCTTCTCACTCATTTTCGTCATCGGATTGCTGGTCGCACTCGGGTTCGTGCAACCCGACTCACTCGACAAGCTACGCGACGACACCATCGATTATCTTCCCCGAGTACTTTCGGCACTGATCGTGGTGATCTTGGGTGGCGTAGTCGGCACGATCGCCAGCACGGCAGCCCGTGAATCGGTTGGCCGGACCATGGGTCGCCTGGGTGAGCGAATTCCGCAAGCAATCAAGGGTCTGATCACAATATTTGCGACGATATTGGCTGCCGCCCAGCTTGGGATCAACACCACCATCATCAACATCTTGGTGGCAGCATTGGTTGCTGGTTTGGCCTTGGCCTTCGCGCTCATCATTGGATTCGGAAGCTGGCCGGTTGCAACTGAGATCGCAAGCGGTCGAGCGTTGCGTCAGCTGATCGCTCCCGGAGATCACATCGAGAGTGGCTCGGTCAGCGGCACGGTGGTGGCCGTGCACCCAACAGCCGTCGAGCTCGCCACTGATGGCAGCGTGACGTTGGTCCCCAACACCGAACTCGCGGAAGCATCACTGATCGTCACCCGACCTGCGGACTCGGCCAACGGAACCGACAAGTAAGCATCGACAAGCAGGCATTCGACGAGCATGCATTCGACGAGCATGCATTCGACAAGCAGGCATCGACAAGCAGGCATTCGACAAGCAGGCATTCGACAAGCAGGCATTCGACAACCCGTCGCTGCTGCAGTGGGGTCGACAAGCAGGCATCGACAAGCGGGCATTCGCCAGGCAAGCATCGCAAGCAGGCATTCGACAACCCGTCGCTGCTGCAGTGGGGTCGACAAGCAGGCATCGACAAGCAGGCATCGACAAGCGGGCATTCGACAGGCAAGCATCGCAAGCAGGCATTCGACAACCCGTCGCTGCTGCAGTGGGGTCGACAAGCAGGCATCGACAAGCGGGCATTCGACAGGCAAGCATCGCAAGCAGGCATTCGACAACCCGTCGCTGCCGCAGTGGGGTCGACCACTGCTACTGACCGGCCGCAAGTACAGACTTGCGAAACGGCATCCAGCGGGCATACAACACCGGCGATATCCGTCACACGGTTGCGTCGTGCAAACGCTGCGGCCCAGTCGCAGCTGAACGACACCAGGTGTTGCGTCTGAGTCCGTGTCGCCCTTTCGGTGTTTTATCAGTCTTTACGCGGGGGTTCTCGAGAGTGCCTGAGGAGGCCCTTGATGAGTACCGACCCTGGCAGAAGAAAGAGGCGGTTACGTGAAAGTATGAGATCTGGATGCAGCTGGTTCGAGACACGGCGGACGTGGGCGGAAAACGGCGGAAGCCGCCAACCCGGGTGGGTTGGCGGCTTCTGCTTTTCGTACGTTATGTACGTTGCTAGCTGCGTCGGTCAGCCAGTGAAGCTTGGTACCGGAGCGGCGGCACCGCTGGAGACAGCAGTGTCGATGCGTGGCACGATGCAGTAGAGGTTGTCAGTGGAGAGCACACCCTGGAGGCAGCTCGGACCTGACGTGGTATTGGCATTTGCATCACCGAGGATGCAGATGACCTGAACAGTTGAACCAGTACCTTCAGATGCGGAACCTGAGCCGATGACGGTACGGGTACCGGCATCACACTTGTACAGGGTTGGTGCAGGGTTGATGAGGAAGCCAGCGGTGTATACGCAGCTCTTGCCGTTCAGGGCAGCATTGCTGTCCTTGCAGAAGAAGGCGCCGTCTGCGTCAGCAACAGGCTTGCGGCAGTCGCCGTTACCATCTTCGACCGAACCAATCGGGCAGGAAGCCACAGCGGTCGAGGGTGCTTCGTAGCGGATGCACTTGCCACCAACATTGCCGAAGCCGGTTGCACAGATTGGTGCACCAGCACGGCGGTTGAACGGGCTGCGGCAGTCGTTGCCGGTTGGATCAGCGGTCGTGTTGGCTGGGCACTGGCCCTGGCTAACTGGAGGGGTCTGGATGCAGAATGCAATCTTGGTCGTGCCATTGGGATGCGTGACCCGCTCTTCCAGAATGCTCCCTGGCGCTGCTGGACAGGTGAAGCCCATGGTTCCATCGGTGACTACCTTGCAACGCATGGTTGCAGTGTTGATGACGGCGTATGGAGCCGTGCACTCTGCTTCGCCGGCAGGGAGACGGTTGACGAGGGTGAAGCACTGACCGTCTCTCTCGAATACGACGTCCGATTCAGGACAGGTCGATTCGCCGGCCACAGGATCAGCACCGGTGATGACGCAGTTGGTACCAACAAGGGTGCCTTCATCACAGGTCGAAGTGCCCACAGGGCCCTTAGCGACAAAGATGTAGCAGGCGCCGACGACGCCACGGGAGCCGTCAGGGCAGATGTCTGCTCGTTGCGTCGCAGGCTCGAAGCGAGCACACATTGCGCCGAGAGAATCGTCAGGCGAGAAGCCAGCAGGACACAAAGTCTTGCCTTCTTGCGGAATCACACGAGCATTGACATAGCACTTGGTGCCATCTGGGGTGAGAGTACCCGTGTCGCACGAGTTGGGGTTATCGGCAGATGTGATGACAGCTGCTTGAAAGCAGTTCTTCGCATCTGCGGTGAGTGAAAAGCCAACAGGACATGCTGGCGGCGGATTTGCGTCTGAACGCGAAGCCGTCGCAATGAACAAGCCTGAAAGCAACATTGAAAGTGCCGCAAGAACCAAGAGCGCTGCCTTGGTTGTTGAGGTCTTCTGGGTTGTCTCCACGGAAACTTCCTTTTCCTACCTATACCGACGCAACCACTTGCGTGGCGCATTTACCAGGGACTTCCCGGCTGCCGCTCTTTCTGCGCCTCGCAAGTACGAAATCAGAATGTGCGACAGGAGCAACAATAACAACATGAGCAACATTGGCAACTAAATTGGGCAACCTGTCACCAATACGCAAACAAACATCGAAAAAGTCGCAATCTCGCAATATTTGACGATCAAGCGGCCGTCTCGAGCTCAAAAAATCGTTGCCAGCAAGCCAATTCGGACCCAAGCAGCGCTTCGTCATAGTTCGCCTCTCGCACTGCAATGCAATGGCGACAACCCGCATGAGAGCGCCAAATTGGAACGGAGCGCGTGCGTCGGTACTCGTTTTGGCTTCTGTCGTTCGTACGTCATGCATGTTGCCAGCTGCGTCGGTCAGCCAGTGAAGCTTGGTACCGAAGCAGCCCAGCAGCCCAGCAGTACAGCAACCGCACGAGACCGCCACGTCGGGCGGATCGCGCACGTGGGCACTCGTTTTCGGCTGAAAACGGCGAAAGCCGCCAACCCGGAGGGGTTGGCGGCTTCTGCTTTTCGTACGTTATGTACGTTGCTAGCTGCCTCGGTCAGCCAATGAAGCTTGGTACCGAAGCAGCCCAGCAGGGCAGCGGGGCAGCGGGGCAGCGGGGCAGCAACCGCACGAGACCGCCACACCGGGCGGATCGTGCACGTGGGCACTCGTTTTCGGCTGAAAACGGCGAAAGCCGCCAACCCGGAGGGGTTGGCGGCTTCTGCTTTTCGTACGTTATGTACGTTGCTAGCTGCGTCGGTCAGCCAGTGAAGCTTGGTACCGGAGCAGCGACAGCTGCTGCTGGAGCAGTGTCGATGCGTGGCACGATGCAGTAGAGGTTGTCAGTGGAGAGCACACCCTGGAGGCAGCTCGGACCTGACGTGGTGTTGGCATTTGCATCACCAAGGATGCAGATGACCTGAACAGTTGAACCGGCACCTTCAGATGCGGAACCTGAGCCGATGACGGTACGGGTACCGGCATCACACTTGTACAGGGTTGGTGCAGGGTTGATGAGGAAGCCAGCGGTGAACACGCAGCTCTTGCCGTTCAGGGCAGCATTGCTGTCCTTACAGAAGAAAGTACCAGTCGAGTCAGCAACTGGCTTGCGGCAGTCGCCGACACCATCTTCGATCGAGCCGATTGGGCACGATGCAACAGCGGTCGCAGGTGCTTCGTAGCGGATGCACTTGCCATCGACCAGACCGAAGCCGGTTGCACAGATTGGTGCGCCAGCACGGCGGTTGAATGGGCTACGGCAGTCATTGCCACTTGGAGCCGGGGTCGTGTTGGCTGGGCAGTCACCCAAGCCAGTGGGAGGAGTCTGGATGCAGAATGCAATCTTGGTCGTGCCATTGGGGTGCGTGACCGATTCAGGAAGGATGGTTCCTGGAGCATCTGGACAGGTGAAGCCGATGGTTCCATCGGTGACAACCTTGCAACGCATGGTTGCAGTGTTGATGATGGCGTAGGGTGCCGTGCAATCAGCAGCATCAGCAACCAAGCGGTTGACAATGCTGAAGCACTGACCTTCGACCTCGAATACGACGTCCGACGTAGGACAGGTCGATTCGCCGGCTACAGGAGCAGCACCGGTGACGACACAGTTGGTACCAACAAGGGTGCCTTCATCACAGGTCGCAGCGCCCGCAGGGCCCTTTGCCACCAAGATGTAGCAGCTACCAGCGATGCCACGGGAGCCAGTAGGGCAACCGGGAGCGTTCTGCGACGCAGGCTCGAAGCGAGCACACATAGCGCCGAGAGAATCGTCAGGCGAGAAGCCAGCAGGACACAAAGTCTTGCCTTCTTGCGGAATCACACGAGCATTGACATAGCACTTGGTGCCATCAGGGGTGAGAACACCCGTGTCGCATGAGTTGGGGTTATCGGCAGATGTGACGACAGCTGCTTGAAAGCAGTTCTTCGCATCTGCGGTGAGTGAAAAGCCATCAGGACATGCTGGCGGCGGATTTGCGTCTGAACGCGAAGCCGTTGCAATGAACAGTCCTGAAAGCAGCATGGAGAGTGCCGCAAGAACCAAGAGCGCAGCCTTGGTTGTTGAGGTCTTCTTGGTTGTTTCCACAGAAACTTCCTTTTCCTACCTATACCGACGCAACCACTTGCGTGGCGCATTTACCGGGGACTTCCCGATTGCCGCTCCCGCACCCGCATTAATTACGCAGGTGAAATTACGACTTGGCCAAGATAACAATCCTGAACCCTGTTTGGAAGAGCCATTCCGGATCGTTACCAATACGCAATATTCGTGCGAAACTTGAAGCAATCACTGGGATCCGAGACATCCAAACAGTAATGTTCTGGGGCCAAATAACACTGTTGTGATCTAAATATAAAATTGAGGCTAAAGGGGCTCACGGGGCAAGTCTTACCAAATCTTAAAAGAGTCAACTATTGAGGCAGGTGGGGTTGATGGGGAGACAAACACCGGCCAAATAGGGCGGCCGTCTGAGGCTCGAGGCCGACGTATCGGCGTTCGCACCGATCTTTGGCCGAAAACGGCGGAAGCCGCCAACCCGGGTGGGTTGGCGGCTTCTGCTTTTCGTACGTTATGTACGTTGCTAGCTGCGTCGGTCAGCCAGTGAAGCTTGGTACCGGAGCAGCGACTGCTGTTGCCACAGCGGTGTCGATGCGAGGCACGATGCAGAAGGCGTTGTCAGTGGAGAGCACACCCTGGAGGCAGCTCGGACCTGACGTGGTATTGGCATCGGCATCACCAAGGATGCAGATGACCTGAACAGTTGAACCGGTTCCATCGGTTGCGGAACCTGAGCCGATGACGGTACGGACACCGGCATCACACTTGTAGAGGGTTGGTGCAGGGTTGATGAGGAAGCCAGCGGTGAACACGCAGCTCTTGCCGTTCAGGGCAGCATTGCTGTCCTTGCAGAAGAAAGTACCAGCGGCGTCAGCAACTGGCTTGCGGCAGTCGCCGACACCATCTTCGATCGAGCCGATTGGGCACGATGCAACAGCGGTCGACGGTGCTTCGAAGCGGATGCACTTGCCATTGACCAGACCGAAGCCGGTTGCACAGATTGGTGCGCCAGCACGGCGGTTGAATGGGCTACGGCAGTCATTGCCACTTGGAGCCGGGGTCGTGTTGGCCGGGCAGTCACCCAAGCCAGTGGGAGGAGTCTGGATGCAGAATGCAATCTTGGTCGTGCCATTGGGGTGCGTGACCGTCTCAGGGAGAATACTTCCTGGAGCATCTGGACAGGTGAAGCCGATGGTTCCATCGGTGACAACCTTGCAACGCATGGTTGCAGTGTTGATGATGGCGTATGGTGCCGTGCAATCAGCAGCATCGGCAACCAAGCGGTTGACAATGGTGAAGCACTGACCGTCTACCTCGAATACGACGTCCGATTCAGGACAGGTCGATTCGCCGGCTACAGGAGCTGCACCGGTGACGACACAGTTGGTACCGACAAGGGTGCCTTCATCACAGGTCGCAGCGCCCACAGGGCCCTTTGCCACCAAGATGTAGCAGCTACCAGCGATTCCACGGGAGCCGGCAGGACAAGCAGCAGCGTTCTGCGATGCAGGCTCGAACCGAGCACACATGGCACCGAGAGAATCGTCAGGCGAGAAGCCAGCAGGACACAAAGTGGTGCCTTCTTGTGGGATCACACGAGCATTGACAAAGCACTTGCTGCCATCTGGGGTGAGAGTACCCGTAGCGCATGAGTTGGGGTTATCGGCAGATGTGACGACAGCTGCTTGAAAGCAGTTCTTCGTATCTGCGGTGAGTGTAAAGCCATCAGGACATGCTGGCGGCGGCGACGCGTCTGAACGCGAAGCCGTCGCAATGAACAAGCCTGAAAGCAGCATTGAAAGTGCCGCAAGAACCAAGAGCGCTGCCTTGGTTGTTGAGGTCTTCTGGGTTGCTTCCACGGAAACTTCCTTTTCCTACCTATACCGACGCAACCACTTGCGTGGCGCATTTACCAGGGACTTCCCGGCTGTCACCATGCTTGTGCCTCGTGAGTAAACACAAGGCCACAGATGACGACAAGACGAACCATAACAACACAAGCAACACACGCAAGGTGCCAGGGCAACCTGTCACAGACACGCAAACAAGTGCATCAAAACTCGCATAAACAAGCCAATCTCGATTCCCCGAATGGCCGTGTCAAGACTTTCGCCATCCGAGCAAAATCTTGGGACCGGGACCCCCAACGGGCGCCGATCGCCTGCCATTGCAACGATCGCGGCATTTCTCTACAACACCAAGCGAACGAAACGCGGTATTTAAACATTACAGTTGCGTTGCGAAACCGCGGAAGCCGACGACATGCTGTCGACAGGTACCAGTTGCGAATCATTGAAAACACAAGGGTTTCGAGCCCACCCCGGGGCACTCGATGGCGATACGGTAACGCAGTGACCCACGACGCCAGCACCGCCGCTGGGCCCCGGCCGAGCGAATTCTCGCTGCAATCGGCGGCTCCGGTGCTGATGTTTCTTGCGGTCAACCGCGTCGCAGGACTGCGCTGGGCCGTCGCTGCTACCACCGCAGCATCACTGGCAATTGCCATAGATCGCAAACGCAAGGGGCAACCACTCGGCAAGTTCATGCCGCTCGTCACCGCTGCAGTTCTACTGCGCGGGCTCATAGGCGTCATCACCGGCAGCGAAACCGTGTATTTCGGCCTCGGCATCGCAACCAAGTATGTGGCGGCGGCTGTATTCCTTGTGTCTGTCGTGCTGCGGCGCCCATTAGCTCAGCGGGCGGCGCCGTTTTTCATGCGTATTCCCGAGCAGATGGCCACCCACCGGCTTTTTCGATCCACCATGGCCATGGTGACCGTGATCGCGGGGCTCTATTACTTGGTCAGCGCCTCGTTCGATGTCTGGCTATTTCGCCGCAGCAGCGTCGAGGGCTTCGTTTTTATCCGTTTCCTGGCGAATTGGCCGCTCAGCGCCATCTCGGTGCTGGCCATCCTGGTCATTGTGCAGGTGCGATTGCAACGAATTCCTGGTGTCCCGTCGGTGGCGTCCCTGGTAGAAGAACGCTGGGCGACAAATAATGGAACGGGCAGCAAGTCATGAACAGATCGACGACAACGGCGCAACGACCCGCAGAACAGCCCCCTGCGTCCGCATGTCGAGCGGTGTCCATATCCCCTTCTGTGGCCATGTGTATTGCCTTGCTCGTGCTGTTATCGGCCTGTAATGGCGGATTACGTCCCACACTGGTTCAAGATGACCTACCAACGCCTGAACCGGCTTTGCAGCTCGATTTGGTGCCGGCGCCCCCAGGAACACCCCCACTCCCCCCTTCCAATGGCGATTTCCCCCTTGAATCCTCGGTAGATGACGCACTGCTGGCGTGGGCTGTCGACCGTTCGATCCCCTATCTCGACTCCTGTCGCATTGCGTCTCCTGGACCCGGCGAGCTCTGCGATGTCATGACCGAGCGAGACACCGTGCGATTGTTGGGGCCGTCGGCGGATCAGATCTGGTACGTGGTGACCGTGCTCGAAGAGCAATCGTTCGAGTTCGGCACCGGCTATCGGGTCTCGGGCGTGGAAATCGCAGGCCAATAGGCCAGGAACATGGTCGCTGGCGCTAGGAATGCGATCGATCGTGCAGGTGCTGCGCCGCCCATGCGTACATGGCGATCCCTGACGCCACGCCCGCATTCATCGAGCGAGTCGAGCCAAATTGAGTGATGGCACACGTCATTTCGACGACTTTCTGTGCCTGGGTGGTCAGGCCGGGGCCCTCCTGACCGAACAGCAAGATGCCGGCACGCGGCAGCGGTGTCGACTCGATGGGCACCGAACCCTCGATGTTGTCGATTCCGATGATCGGCAGATCTTCACCCGCCGCCCAGTCGGCGAACGCATCGAAATCGGGGTGATGATGCACATGCTGATACCGATCGGTCACCATGGCGCCACGCCGGTTCCAGCGCCGTTTTCCCACAATGTGGACGGCAGACGCCAAAAAGGCATTCGCGTTGCGTACTACCGTGCCGATGTTGAAGTCGTGCTCCCAGTTCTCGATGGCTACGTGAAACGGATGGCGACGTGTGTCGAGATCGGCAATGATTGCCTCGCGGGTCCAATAGCGGTAGTGATCCACGACATTGCGTCGGTCCCCCGCTTCGAGCAACTCGCGGTCGAACCGGCTGCTCGCAGGCCAAGGTCGAGGATGAGGCCCGACCCCGATCTCGTCATCCTCTCGGACTTCCGCCGCCCTTGGCGCCGTTCGGGTCTCGACGTCTGGTTGAGGTTCGGGCAATGGTTGTGCGGAGAGTTGCGGTTCGTCTGAATCCTGAGATTGGCTAGATTGCAACGTTTTCTACCATCTCTTTAGCAGCGGGAATGGCGAACCCGACCACAATGACGTACTGCAAAGCCGAACAAACGACGACCACCACATGCCAGACCTCGTGATAGCCGAATACTCCTGGCAGCGGATCGGGGATCCGAGCACCGAGCGCCAGGGCGCCGACGAAGTAGATGCTGCAGCTCACGACCAACAAGATGATGCCGCCTCGACCCAATGCATCGGCCAACTCGGGGATGAATGGCACAAAAAGCGCCCCGAGAAGGATGTACAGGCCTGTTGTCAGGCCAAATGGCGGCACGACCGGCAACCATCGGTAGCCAATACCTGCACCAGCTATGACCCACACGGCAATCAGTAGACCAATACGGGCTCCTCCCTGCAGGCTCAGGCCGGCAACGGCAGTGAATGAACCGGCAATGACGAGATAAATGCCGGTGTGATCCAGCTGGCGCATACGCCACCAGCTGTCGTCGGTCCATCGAACTCGATGAAACAGCGCGCTGAACAGAAACATGGCGACCAGGGTGACGCCGTAGATGGCCACCAACAGGCTGTTCAAGAAGCCAGGGGCGGCAATGGTTGCTGCGACCCCTGCAACTGCCGCCACCGGCACACTCCACGTGTGTAGAACCCCGCGATAGCGAGGCGGATCAAGCGAAATCTGACGACGGATGTCGCCGCTGAGGTCAGGCGCAGGCATGGGCGTCGGGATCGATCTTGGTGCAGAACGCGCCGATCAGGTCGTGTATTTCGGCTGCGGAGTCCTGAAAAACCGCCAGATCACCACCTGCAGGGTCGATTACCTCTTCCCATGGCTCGAACACATGGTCATCAAGCAACAGGTCGCAGATGCGATCCTGCAGGGTTGCCGTGGGGCCAGGCGCGAGTGCTTGGGCAAGCCGAGGCAACGATGCGACCTTGTGGACCGCCTCGGCGTGCTTCTTGCGCATATAGCTCAGGTGCATCGGCTCGAAAATGGCGATGACCGCGGCCTGATCGACCATGGATTGCTCGAGTTGGGCGCTTAGATGCTCGTTGTCGACCACATCGAAGTCCGCCAGCGCAGTTCGGGTCCGAGTGCTCATGGGCAGGCCCGGAATCGAATGGGTGCCAGCCGAGGTGATGTGCACGGCACTGGTCTTTGCTCGCAGCATGGAGGCAGCCATGACGGAGCGGGCGGCGTTACCTGTGCACAAGAACAGCACCGTGGGGACGGTGTCAGGCGACGTGTCGACTGTCGAATCGGTCATGTTGGCGCACTCGCCCCCGTGAAAGGCACTCTGCCAGGCTACAACTCAAACACTGGCGCGAACGTCGGCGCCGCTGCAACCGACCAGAACCCATGTCCGACGAACGTCGGCCCAAGCGGAGCGAAGCAACACCGCGAAACACAAGAGCGAGGGACGAGCGAAAAGCGAGCGAGGGACGAGCGCGGGTAGTACGCCTTGCTTCGCTGCGGCTGTCTGAGCTGAGCGGGTCGACGGCCCCCTCAAACCGTGCGACGAACGTCGGCCCAAGCGGAGCGAAGCAACACCGCGAAACACAAGAGCGAGGGACGAGCGAAAAGCGAGCGAGGGACGAGCGCGGGTAGTACGCCTTGCTTCGCTGCGGCTGTCTGAGCTGAGCGGGTCGACGGCCCCCTCAAACCGTCCGACGAACGTCGGCCCAAGCGGAGCGAAGCAAAACCGAGCGGTGAAGTAGGGTCACACGATGGCTGCTGGACCTCAATTCAATCTCGAACACGACGTGACCTATGGCGCCGTTGCACAGATTTCGCCTCTCGTGCGTCGCGTCACCGCAGAGAACCCGAGCAAGTTCACCTTCACCGGGACCGGTACCTACATCGTCGGCGGCGAGCAGGTCGCAATCATCGATCCGGGACCGCCCCATGATGCTCACGTCGATGCGCTCGTGGCGGCAATCGATGGGCGAACGGTCACCCACCTGCTGATCACCCACACACACGGCGACCACTCGCCCGCCGCCGGACTACTGCAACGCCATATCGATGCACCCACCTATGGCTTTGGTCCCCATCCGCTCGAACGTCCCGACCCCGATGCGGCCCCGTCAGAAGACGACGAAGCCGGCTTTGGTTTCGACCCGATCGAGGAAGACGACGACAAGAGCGATGATGACGACGACAAGGGCTACCAGTCCGACCACGCCCACGACTGGGACTTCACGCCCGACGTCACGGTGGCCCATGGCGACATCATCGAAGGCAAGGGCTTCAGCTTCGAAGCGCTGCACACGCCCGGTCACATCTCGAACCATTTGTGTTTTGCCCTGCAACAAGAGCAGTCGATTTTCAGCGGCGACCATGTCATGGGCTGGTCGACAACCATCATCCCGCCGCCCGACGGCAATTTGAACAGCTATCTCGACAGTCTGCGTTTGCTCATGCCGCGAATCGAGCAAACCTACTACCCCACCCATGGCGCACCAATCACCGAACCGGGCACGCTCGTGCCAGCATTGCTGGCACACCGCCAAGCCAGAACCGACCAGATCATGGCGTGTATGGCCGACGGCATCGACACCATCAAGGAAATGGTGCTGCGCATGTACACCCATGTCCCCCCGCAGCTCTACCCGGCCGCCGCCGCCAGCGTCATGAGCCACCTGCTGGCGCTGCACGAAACCGGCGCCGTCACCTGCAGCGACGAAAAACCGAAACCCAGAAGCTTGTACGGTATTGCTCCGCTCAGCTAGGGCCGACGTTCGCCAGTTTGGGGGAAGTGGCAGGCGACCCATTGGTCGCCGGTGCCTACCTGCCGGATCTCAGGTTCTTCGGCTGCGCAAATATCTTGCGCGAACGGACACCGAGTGCGGAAACGGCATCCGCTCGGCGGGTTGATCGGCGATGGCAATTCGGCGACAAGCGCTTCGACCGAGTCGGCGTGGGGATTCGTGGGATCCGGTAATGCCGACAGCAGAACCTGGGTGTAGGGGTGCGCAGGTTGTTCGTAGATCAGGTCGCCATCGCCGATCTCACACATCTTTCCCAGGTACATGACGGCGAGCCGGTCGCTGACGTTGCGCACCACCGACAAGTCATGACTGATGAACACCAGGGTGATGCCGTAGCGCTCTTTCATGTCTTCGAGCATGTTCAGGATCTGGGCTTGCACCGAAACGTCGAGTGCGGACACCGGTTCGTCACAGATCACGATCTCGGGGTCGAGCACCAGGGTGCGGGCAACCGATACTCGCTGACACTGGCCACCCGAATATTCGTGGGGGCGTCGGTTGGCGGCTTCGACCGGATCCAGGCCCACGGCAGTGATGATCTCGTCGACCCGGGCATCACTGAAGCCGCCGATCGTGGGTCGAAAGACGCCTTTCAAGATGACGAAGCCGCCGATGAGAGCGGTAGCCAGCGCCGCCAGCAGCAATAGCGGCGAGATGAAGGCGGCCACGAGGGCAAGTACGACCGCGGCTGCAAGCAGGCCCCAGCCAGGCTTGGACACGGTGGTGTTGGAAACGACCAGACCTTCGCTGACGATGCGGCGCACGGTGCGGCGGGGGTTCAGCGAGGCAATCGGGTCCTGGAAGATCATCTGAATCTTCGACCGCATCGCCCGCAGTTCGGCATCGCTGAGGGTGCTCAGGTCGACGCCCTCGAAATCGACCGTGCCCGAGGTCGGCCGTGGGATCTGGATGATGGCCTTGGCGGTGGTGGACTTGCCGCAACCCGACTCGCCCACCAGGCCGAGCGTCTCGCCGCGTGCGACATCGAAGCTGATGCCTGATACCGCATGCACCACCGAGCGTCGATCCACCGGAAATTCGACCACCATGTCTTCGACCCGCAACAAGACATCACTCTCGGGGCGCAGATGGGCTTTACCTGTACCGGCCATCAGTGGACCGCCACGCTCTGGATTTTTAGGCCGGTCGCCGTGTGGCCTCGCTCGGCGTTGAGCACTCGGGCGTCGCGACCTTGCTCGCTATTCACCGGATAAAAGCAGGCGAATTGATGCTCGGCGGCCGGATCGACCTGGGGAAGACTGGTCAGGCAGTCGTCTTGGGCATACACGCACCGGGGGCTGAAGCGACAGCCCGGTGGTGGGTCGACGGGGTCCGGCGGAGCGCCGGCGATTGGCGTGAGTCGGGTGTGTTTGGGCTGGTCGACTCGAGGTATCGCCGAGAACAACGCCTCGGTATAGGGATGGCTCATAGAGCTGAAGAGTTCTTCCGAGGGCGCGAGTTCCATGACCCGGCCGCCGTACATGACCATGATGTCGTCGGTGCGACCCCGAGCAACGCCGAGATCGTGCGTGATGAGCACAATCGCCATACCGATGTCGGTTTGCAGGTCGGCCAACAGATCCAGAATGTACTTCTGCACCGTTACATCGAGTGCAGTGGTGGGCTCATCGGCAATGAGCAACTCGGGTTCGCCGGCGAGGGCGATGGCAATCATGACCCGCTGGCGCATACCGCCGGACAGTTCATGTGGATATTGCTTGAGCCGGCGCTCGGGCTCGGGAATGCCAACCTGGGTGAGCAACTCGATGGCTCGCCCGGTGGCCTGGGCTTTGTCCATGTTCAGGTGCTGTTTGAGCGGCTCGAAGATCTGGCGACCAATACGCATGACGGGGTTCAAGGACGTCATGGGATCCTGGAAGATCATGCCGATGCGTTTGCCCCAGAAGTCTTGGCGATCACGCCCAACGAGTTGCTCGCCATCGAAGAGCGCCGATCCTTCTTCGATCTGGCGGTTACTGGAAATCAACCCCATGAACGATCGATTGAGTACCGACTTGCCGGATCCGGATTCGCCCACGATGCCGAGTGTCTTGCCGCGTTCGAGCGTGAACGAGACCTTATCGACGACCTGAGCCAGGCCGCTCTCGGTGCGAAAACCGACCGAGTAGTCGCTGACGTCGAGCAACACCTTGGAACCGTTCACAGCGATAGTTCGCGTACGTCGAAGTAATCGCGCAACCGGTCGCCGGCGAAGTTCAATGCCATGACTGTGAGGAACAGCGCCGTGATCGGCACGAACGCAATCCAGGGCGCCTCTTCGAGCTGGCGGGTTTGTGCACCGGTCAAGATGAGCTTGCCCCAGGTGCTGCCTTTTTCGACCGACAGGCCAAGAAATGCCAGGCCGCCCTCGGCCACGATGGCAACCGCGGTTCCCAGCAGCGCGAGCGCGGACATGGGGATCAGTACATTTGGCAACAGCTCTCGCAGCATGATGTGCGACGGTTTGGCCCCCATGGTGCGGGCAGCCATCACGAATTCACGCTCGGCGAACACCAGGCTGGCGGAACGGGCGAGTCGCCCCACCGGCGCAACCGACAAGATGCCCAGCGTCAGGGCGATCGTCCATAAACCGCGCTCCATGAGCGACGTGATCAAGATGGCGAGGATCAGGGCCGGGAAGGAGAGCAGCACCAGCATGATGAACGAGGTGATTTTGTCGAAGGTGCCTCGCACGAAGCCGCTGATCAGGCCGATTGTGCCACCGACGATGAACCCGAATGCCACCGCCGAGAACCCGACAACCAGCGACACCCGGGCGCCATAGATCGTTCGGCTGAGCATGTCGCGTGCATCTTGGTCGCTGCCGAGCCAGAAGTCGCCCGACGGGCCGTAGGGCGGGCGACCCTTGCCCTGGATGTCGATGAAGTTCGCATCGGGATCCTTGAGCGGCAGCCAGGGGGCGAATAGTGCCAGCGACACGATGAGCGCGATCCAGCCGACCGACAACCAGAAACCCAGTCCGAGTGTTTTCTTCTCGACGCCGACCTGTGCGGCTTCGGGTTCGGCTGCCTCGAGCACGCCGTGGGTGGAAACGTCTTGGCTCATGAGCGCACCCGAGGATCCAGGACCGAATAGAGCAGATCGACCAAGAAGTTCAGCATCACGAAGCCGGTGGCGATGATCATCACGATCGCCAGCACAACCGGGAAGTCTTCGCGCAAGATGGCTTCGACCACGGCGGTGCCGATGCCGGGGATGCCGAAGAATGTCTCGACGACCAACGCCCCACCGACCAGCGCGCCGGCGTTGATGCCGAACACGGTGATGACCGAGAACATCGATGGGCGCAGCGCATGGCGAAACAGCACGCGTCGCTTGCTCACGCCCTTGGCCCGAGCCATCAAGATGAAGTCTTCTTGCAACGTGGTGATCAGGTCGGTGCGCAGCAGCCGCTGATAGACCGCAGCACCCGGGAGCGCCAGGGTCAGTGCCGGCAGGAACAGCTGCCACATGCGGGTGAAGAATCCGTCGGAGGCGTCGTATCTCAGCGGAAACCAGCCGAGTTTGAGCGCAAAGATGTAGTACAGGATCACGGCCAGCGCAAAGTTCGGCATGGAGACCAAGAAGAACGATGACACGGTGGAGAGCTTGTCGGCCGGCTTGTTCGCCCGCGCCGCGGTGAATACCCCCCAGGGAATCGCTATGGCCAGAGCCATGATCTGGGCCATACCCATCAACAGCAGCGATCGCGGCAGGCGTTCCTTGATGAGCCCGGTGACTGGTGGTTGACCATCAGACGCGAAGCGCACACCCATGTCCCCCTGCACGAAATCGCCCAGCCAGCGCACGTAACGTTCGGGCAACGGCTTGTCGAGGTAGTACTGAGCCTTTGCGGCCTCGATCTTGGCGACACTTTCGGGGTTCTCGGTGTCGCCTGCGATTGGTCCGAGAATGTTGAACAACGGGTCGCCGAGGATGTTCATCGCCATGAAGGTCAGCATGCTGACCGCAAGCAGAAGGAGCACGACCATGGATAGTCGTTGCGCTAGACGTCTCATCGGCGACCGTTGTTCATCAGGTTCGGTTCGCGTTGATTATTCGGCCAACCAGACGTTGCTGAGCCAGGTGCGCCCGTTGAGCACACAGCGCATGTCGACGTCTTCGGGAGTCACATGGCCGCACATTCCGCGCACGTTCTCGGCGAACGAGTGATCCCACAGTGAATGCAGCAAGAACACGTAGAGGTAGTCCTGCTGGACCTTCTCGCTGAGTTCGGCGAGTAGCGGTTGGCGCTCTTCTATCGTGGTGGCCAGCATGAGTTGATCGAGGATGACGTCGCGGTCTGGGTCGCAGAATCGGGGCCAATTCAACGACAACCCACCAATGGTGTCGCACGCCAGCCAGATACGGTCATCGGCGGGGTTCGGTGCACCGAATTGGCGCCAGGTCACGGCATCGAACACGCCGAAGGCAACTTCCTGGATATGTGCATCCTGGGGCAGCTCCTGGAACTCGACGTTGAAGCCGACACTCCAGCCTTCATCGAGCAGTTCGGCAATACGGGTTTGGACCACGCTGGGGCCCGACCACTGGAACTCCATGTCGATCTTGCCGTCGGTGCAGTTGTCGGGGAAGTCACCGCAGTAGGACTCGACCAGAGGTGCAACCAAGTCGGGCTGATCGGCTTCCTGGACCACGGCAGGGTCGTAGTAGGGGCTCGACGGGGTGAACATCTGGTCGGCCGGCTGTGAGATACCCAGGCCGATCAGGTCGATGTAGTTCTGGCGAGGGGTGGCAAAAGTCAGCGCCTGACGAGCACGAATGTCGTCGAACGGTGTAGCGGTCGAGTTCAACATCACGAAGCTCTCGTCGCCGGAGTCGTCGATCAGGTTCTGCACGCCGTCGGTATTGCGAAGGTCATCGATGGATGCCGGGTTGGTGGTTTGCAACGCCTGAATTTCGCCTTGGAGCAACAGGTCGTTGCGGGTGTCGGGGTCGGTGACAGTCACGAATTCGACGGCGTCGAGGTAGACCTCGCCGTTCCACCAGTCTTCGTTGCGGACCATGCGGGTCACGCTGTCTTCGCTTCGGTTCTCGAATGCGAACGGGCCCGTGCCCACCGGTGCTTGGTTGAGTGTGGGATCGTCAAGAGCGGCTTCGAGCCAGGCGGGCGATGCGATCATGCCGAGCTGACCAGACAGTCCGGTCGGCCAGTTGGCATTCGGGTTCGACAGGTTGAACTGCACGGTCATGTCATCGATGATTTCGATGGGATTGTCCAGGTTGTAGAACGGGCGGACAGCCAGGCCGACGAGTGGATCCTGCAGGACGGTGCCGAAGTTCACGGCGATTGCTGCAGAGTCCAGCGGAGTGCCATCGTGGAAGGTCACGCCGTCGCGTAACGCCATGGTCCACACGGTGAAGTCGTCGTTGGGCGTGAACGATTCGGCCAGGTAGGGCGCCCACTCGTTGTCAGCGGTGATCACCGAAAGCGTGTCGAACACGGCCACGCCCATGAGCAGACCCGGCGCTGACAGCGCCGAGCTGACTGGGTTGATGCCATCGACGTCGGCTTCGAGGGCGTAGCGCAGCGTGCCACCGAACACGGGGTCTTCGCTTCCGTCGTCCTCGATCAGCTCGACGGTGTCGGTTGAATTTGCGGGCTCGTCTGCTGGCTCGTCGACGGCTGACTCGTCGCCATCAGCAGCGGCGTCGCTGTCGCTGGAGTCGATGCTTTCGGCATCGCCACCACCGCTTGCGGAGTCGTCGGAATCACTGCCGCCACCGCACGCAGTTGCGATCATCGCCAATGCCAACAGCACCGCTAGCAGTCGAACAAGACGTGAATTCATGAAGATCCCCTCTTCGACGCAGACCTCTCGCCAGCGTGACACACGACAGTAGTGCAATCGCGACCGTCATTGGCGGCTACCTGAGCCAGAATGACGCAGAATTTAGGTATCGAAGATCGAATCAAATCAGCTCGGGCAGGTCGGTGAAGAGATCCAATGCGTCGGGGTTTGCGAGTGCTGCGCGGTTGTTCACCGACCGACCATGCACGATCTCACGCACGGCAATCTCGGCGAGCTTGCCACTGCGAGTTCGAGGCAGATCGTCGACGGCCACGACCACTGCGGGCACATGCCGGGGCGTGGCGCCGTGCCGAATCATCAGCCGAATGCGCTCGGTGAGCTTCTCGTCGAGTTCGATGCCGTCTCGAAGTCGCACAAACAGAACAATGCGGGTGTCCGACTCGTAGGCCTGCCCGATGACCAGACCTTCGAGGACCTCGGGGATCTTCTCGATCTGGCTGTAGATCTCGGCGGTTCCGATGCGCACGCCACCAGGATTCAAGGTGGCGTCGCTGCGCCCGTGAATGACGATGCCACCCTGTTTGGTCCATTCGGCAAAGTCGCCCTGGTGCCACACGTTCTCGAAGCGATCGAAGTAGGTCGCCAGGTACCGTTCATGCCCGCCTTCGCCCAAAAACGTCAACGGCATAGACGGGAAGGCTCGGGTGCACACCAGCTCGCCCTGGACCCCGGGCGCAGCCGACCGACCAACGTCGTCGAAGACATCGACGGCCATGCCCAGGACGGGCCGTTGAATCTGACCGGAATAGACCGGGCCAGTCGGGTCGCCGGAGACGAAACATCCGCACAGATCGGTTCCGCCCGACATCGACAGCAGATGTACGTCGGCGGCGATCTCGCCGTAGACGTAGGCGAATCCCTCGGGAGACAGAGGCGAACCAGTGCTGGCGACCGTACGCAAAGACGCAAGTGCGTGGCGTTCGGAAATCGTGATGTCGGCCTTCAGAAGCGTCTCGATGAACTTGGCAGATGTCCCGAAGAACGTGATGCCGACATCGTCGACCAGGCTGAAGAGCCGGTTCAGGGTGGGGTAGGCCGGGTTGCCGTCGAAGACGACGATGGCTGCCCGATTCGCCATCACCGTGGCCAGCCAGTTCCACATCATCCAACCGGTGGTGGTGAAGTAGAGGACTCGGTCGCCGGGCCGGATATCGCAGGCCAGCTGTTGTTCCTTCATGTGGGTCAGCAACACGCCGCCAGCTCGGTGCACGATGGGCTTCGGCTTTCCGGTCGTGCCCGACGAGAACAAGACGTAGAGCGGGTGGTCGAAGGGCAAACGCTCGAATTCTGGGTCGACCGGCTCGATTTCGTCGAGCGCAGCTTCGAGCGAAGAACCGTGGAACTCTGGGTCCACGACGATTGGCGACTCGATGATCCCGTGCACGTAGACCGCCTCCAGACTCGGCAACGCGGCGCGGACGACTGCCAGGCGGGCGAGGCAGTCGAAATCGCGCCCGCCATAGACATAGCCGTTCGCTGCGATCATCACCTTGGGAGCCACTTGCCCAAAGCGGTCGAGCACCCCATCGACACCGAAGTCGGGCGAGGTCGACACAAACGTGGCTCCCAGCCCGGCAGCTGCGAGCATGACGATGTAGCTGGTAGCGGTATTGGGCAGCCAGGCCGCCACCACGTCGCCGGCGCCGACCTGGTGGTGTCGCAACAGCTGTTGCATCTGACCGACGCGGTGCAGCATCTCGCTGCGAGAGAGCCGTTCGTGCACCCCGCTCTCGTCGCACGCAACCAGCAACAGGTCATCGGGGTCCTCGCCGGGACGCAGGATGTTCTCCGCGATGTTCAGCTCGGCTTGGGGGAAGAAGCGCACGTCGGACATATGCGAAGCGTGCTCGATGATGACGTCGCCCTTGGTGCCGATGACACCTGCGAAGTCCCAGACCGCGTCCCAGAATTCCTCTGCCTGATCCACCGAGAACCAGTGCAACCCCTCGAAGCTGTCGAACGGGCCATGCCCGCGCTTCTCGAGAAAAGCCCGAAATTCGGTCAGTCGAGTATGTGCCACCACGCGATCTGGTGGCGTCCATAGCGGTTGAAGATCAGAGGTTTCGGTCATTGGTTGGTATCCACCGTAATCCTGTCGGTGCGGTACAAACAGGGGTTCCGAGCGTTTGTTCTACGGCATTACAACGAGTGTTGGTTCGGGAAGTTGCGCCGCCCGGACGAGGCCCTGGTTGGCGCGCTCGATGAATGGGACCACGTCTTCACCTTCGTAACATTGGGCCATCCCGGCGACCACGTCAATTTTGTCACCCAGCGATCCGCCTTCGACCGGGGCTCGCAGCTTGAGCAGCACCCGGGCCAACCACTGGGTCGTCTGGGCCACGTTGGACAGGTCTGCGACAAACACGATGGCGTAGCCCGACCGGGCGAAACGCGCGCCGGTGCCCTGCGGCAGCAGCGCCGCAACGCGGTCTGCGACCTCGCGAGTCACTGCTGCGGAGGCCAGGCGGCCGTGTTGTTGTTCGATGCGGTCGATGTCACGAATCATGAACATGAGCATGGTCACATGACCCGCTTGGCGGGGAACGGCGAACGCCTGATTGAGCGTGCGTTGCAGCCCCGAAGCCGACAACAGGCCGGTCGAGGGGTCGAAGTGGTGTGCCTGGTCGACAGGCGCGCGGGTAGGCCGCGGTGGTAGCGGGGCATTGCCTGCCGAGGCTGCGGCCGGGGTTGGCGCCTCTGCAGTTTCGTTGGGCGGCTGCGCAGGTGCTACGTCGCTCGGCTGCTCATCGACCACCGCCAGCCTCTCAGGCGTGGCCGGTTCGTCACCCGCCAGCGCCTGCGCCCAAACCGACTGCGACTCGACCGACCGCGACTCATCGACCGCGAACTGCGACTCATCGACCGCGAACTGCGACTCGACCGACTGCGACTCATCGACCGCGAACTGCGACTCGACCGACTGCGACTCATCGACCGCGAACTGCGACTCGACCGACTGCGACTCATCGACCGCGAACTGCGACTCGACCGACTGCGACTCATCGACCACCGGCTCCGCCCACTCCGGCTGCGACTCATCGACCACCGGCTGCGCCCACTCCGGCTGCGTCTCGTCGACCGCGAACTGCGGCTCGGGAATCGCCGGTTCGGGAGGGGGCGCTTCCGACGAGCGCTGCTCGAGCGATTCGGCAGATGCTGCGGCGGCGACATCATCGAACCCGGTGCCAGCCGGGCCGCGTGAGGTCGCGCTCGACGCGCTCCCAGAGTTCACCGGTTGGCGCCTGCGCCGGCCGTTCAACTGATCTGCGAACTCTTCGACCGAACTTTCCGGCGTCAGTGCCGCATCGAGACGAGGATCCATCTGCAGCGTCGCCATAGCTCGAGCTTGTGCCTCGGGATCATCGATCGTTTGCGACGTGCGAGAAGCCCGATCGGCTGGCTTGCTCGCCATGGCCAGCGCAAACATCGCCAACGAGGCAATCGCCAGCAGTGCCCAGCCGGGCGCCCACGCCACGCGATCGCTACGGGCCGAAATGGCGCTAGCCGCCGCAATCAGCCCAACGATCAGCGCCACGATGGTGGCCACGCTGGATTGTCGGCCCCTCGTGGATCGACCGACGAGCTTTCCGTCTACTGCGCTGACTGCGAACCCGGCGAAGAGAGCGATCCACCACCCGAGGCCGACGCCTCTGCCCACGACCGAAAAAGCCAATGCCGCAGCGGTAGCAGCACCTGTCGCCAGGGTCCCGGTGAGCGAAAACGACAACTTCTTGGCCTGACTGGCTGCAATCACTGTGGCTGCGAGCAGTCCGGACAGCACAAACCATGTGGGGGTTTCCAGAAGTCGGCCAGCGTTGACCGAACCCAGATTCGGGTCGAACGAGAATGCAACCGACGCTCCCGCGAGCGCGCCCGTGATGGCCGTGCCTGCAATCACGGCTACCACAAACCTTTTGGTCGACGAGCCGAATCTCCGCGACGGGCGCGCCAAGAGCGCAATGGCGCCGAAAACACAGGCACCGAACAGCAGGGAACCAGCCCGATCGTATCGTTCGACGAGAAGTCCATCTTCGGGTCGCACCTGGACCCAGACAGTCGGCACCGCTTTCGCGATCGGAGCCAAACTCAGGAGCACCCACGGAGCAAAAGATTTACGACGTCGATCCATTGCGGTGTCGAAAGCGAGCAGCCCTGCCGCTACCGCTCCGACCATCAACATCACGACTTCCAGGTCGCGATTATCCGAAAGAAGCAACGCGGCTATCGCGGCGATCACCGTGATGGCTGCGGCTGAGGTCCGCACTAGCCGTTCCGTATCGAGATTCCTCATGGCGCCAGAAACGCGATAGCGGCGGACAAGGAGCTGGCCGTTTGTGTCAACGGGTCTCGTTCGCCGCCCTCGATCAACGCCCACAGAACTACCACCAGCGCCACCACGGCCACTGCGTACACGACCGCTCGTTGCAGCAAAAAGCGACGTGCATGCACGTCAGCTTCGTTGTGTTCGCTAGGTGCCACGGCACTTCCTGACTGGCTACAGACACTTCAAAGGTAGGCCACCGAACGAGCGATCGGGCGTAATCCCACTGGGTCATCTCACCCAGCGTCGAACACGTGTAGCGCGGGGTTTGTCCGACCACTAGGGTTTCGGCGCGCCAGCCAAGAGGAGTCGAGATGGTGAAAACAAGCAGCGGAGTAGATCTTGCCGAGATCGGCATTTTCTCCGAGCTCTCGAAACGTGAGCTCAAGTCGGTGGCCCGGCTCATGACCGAACTCAAGGTCAAAGAAGGTGCAGCGCTCACCAAACAGGGCGAGCCAGGGCGAGAATTCATGATCATCAGTGCCGGCACGGCCAAGGTCGACATCGATGGCACGGTCGTTGCCCATCTCGGCCCAGGCGAGTTCTTGGGCGAGCTCGCGGTGATCAGTGGAACGCCTCGAACGGCCACGGTGACTGCGACGTCACCGATGATCGTCGAAGTGCTCAATCGACGCGAGTTCATGGCACTGCTCGACGAGAGCGCCAATCTCGGACGCAAGATCCTGGTCGGTGCAGTCAAGCGCCTACAGATCAACGAACGAACCAAGACCAACTAAAAAATCTCGGCAGATCCGGGCACCAGCAGGCGCTGCGGACAGCGTTATGAGCTGACGGCACCGTGGCTGGTGTCAGGCGCACGAGACCTCTGCTCTTTTTGGCAACGCGCCATGCCAAACCGATCGTGAGCTGCAACACTGTTCGCGATGGGTTTTACTCTCGTTGGTCATGTGGCCGACCCCGCTAGCTGGCAAGGAGCCACGCTGATCGCAGCCGCCGTTGCCGTGCTCTGCGTTGCGCTCGTGGTAGAGAATGCGATCGTTCGCAGCGGGCGGGTGTCGCTGCGCGATTTCCGCCTGCCCTTCGCCGTAGTGCTCTCGATCGCTCTGGTTGCAACCGCTGCGCCTCGACTCGGATCAGCCCAAACCACCGACCAGCCGGTCGGTTTACCCGACCTCGTCAGTGACCCTCCGTTCATCTGGTTCGTCAAGGACCTCGACATCAACGACCAAGCCGCCCGAGTGCTTGCGTTTGACGGCTACGTGCACAACATCGGCACCGGAAGCCTGGACCTGTTCGGCAATCCCCAGATCGAGGGCGGAGTCAAACAACGCGTGTTCGACGGCGAGCAGTGGAACGAAGTCGGCACGCCAACCGTCAGGTACGAGACCGACGATGGCCACAATCACTTCCATCTGATCGAAGCGGTCGACTACTCCCTGTGGGACGAGGGGCGCACGAGCGAGATCGGCGAATCGTCCAAGGTCGGATTCTGCCTGATCGACACCGAGCAGATCGAAACACTCTCCGAGGCTTTCTACGACATTGCCGACACCGACTACTGCGGCGTCGACTCACCAGATGCGACTTCGCTGTCGATGGGCATCACCCCCGGATGGCGCGATACCTACGACGCCAACACCACCCTGCAGTGGGTGGACATCTCGAACATCCGTCCGGCGAACTATTGGGTGGCTGCAGTGACCGATCCGAACGATGAGATCGTCGAGAGCAACGAAGAGAACAACAGCAGAGTGTTCTCATTCAACAAGTTCGCCGTGCCCGGCTACGTGGCACGCACCCTTCCGGCGCAGAGCGCCGAGGAGCCGATCGAGCTACTCACGTCGACTTTCGGCATCACGGGTGCTCGCGTCTTCACCATTGTCGAGGGTCCCGAAAACGGCACGCTGAGCGTGCCCGAGAATGTCGATTTGCACTCTGCGGTTGTCGAGTACACGCCTGATCCCGGCTTTGTCGGCGAAGACTCGTTCCGCTACTCCGCCAGTGACGTCACGAGCGGCTTCCCACTCGAGCCTGTCGTGGCGGAGGTGCCGATCGTGATCGACGAGGCTCGTGAAGCACCAGACAACCCCTCCTCCGAGCCCCCACCGCAGATCAGACCCGTCGCCAACCAAACGGCACAGATGTTCCGCACCAACCAGACGCAACTCGAACTCTACGACGAGACCGCAGAGGTCGATGGCTGGTTCGCTTCGGGCCTACCGCACGGCCTGACGATCGATCCTGATTCGGGCATGATTTCCGGTATCCCCACGATGAGTGGCAGCTTCACCAGCACAGTGGTGATCGCGACCGGAGCCGGCACATCGACGCAGACGATTGCGTGGGAAATCTCACCAGCAGATACCCCAACCCTCGAACCGGTGAACGACTTCTCGAGCAGTTCGAGCGAGGTCTTGCGCTTGAACCTCGGCACCGGCGACAGCGCGGCGCGCTACGAAGCCACGGGCACCCCTGCGGGGACCCGGATTGTGGGCAACCTTCCGCTGCTGACCGGCGAGCCCGAAGAAATCGGGGAGTTCCCCATCGAGGTCCACGAGATCATCGACGACGAGATCGTCGACACCGTCGACTTCGTGTGGACCGTGCGCCCTTCGATTCACCCAGCCTTTCCGCTTTAGCCGTCCGGGGCTGGACCCGAGCAGAAGCTGCACCGGGCGCGCGGTTCGTAGGGCGGCTTGCGAGGATGTCACACGGGTTGGCCATACTCGTGAACATGCCCCGCGGCGGTAACCATCCACGCCTGATCAGCTCGCGACGCTGAGGCATACCACGTCGCCGAATCACATAGAGCGAAGGTCATCATGGCCACTCATCCTTCTGTCCCCCAGCCCCCTGTCCCCCAGCCCCACGTCCCCCAGCCCCGTGTCCCCCGTGACACCTCGAACCACATCGCTTCGAGCCTGTCGAGTTCTCAGCTCAGAATGCAACTGCGTCGCAGACTCGAACGCCATGTGCGTTCCGATGCATTCCGACCTGCCCTGACGATCGTCGGCTTCCGCGGCGACTCCGCCGACGTGTTACGTCATGGCACCGACCGCCCCGAAGATGCCGTGCTCGAGTTCGTGCTCTCGAGCGAGTACGCGGCCGTTGGTGTGCTGGCGTCATCGGTCGTGTCCACTCCCCCGGGCCGAACCCACCGCGATGCGGCGTTGGCGATCGCCGTACCCCGATCCGGCAGCGTCGTTTCGCTGCTGGCAACGACGGACAAGGTCGTCGACACCAGAGAACCTCAGGGCTGGCTCATCGATGCCTGCATGCGGTCAGTAGATCGACCGACCCTGCCCTGTCAGATTCCGGCGCTCGAGTTTCCTATTGCCCTGTGGCTCGACCGTTTGATGGTCGCGATCTTGAATGCGCCCTCCGGTGAACCCTTGACATGGGAAACCGCGGTGCGCTTGTGTCCCGTTCCTGCACGATGGCGGTCCCCCGATGCAATCGATCTCGGTGGCACGCTTGGCTCTACCACCCGGTCGTGGGGTGCATTGCGCTCGGCTTCGGTACAGGGTTTGCGGGCACCGGTTGGCATGACACCGTCTCGGGCACGATGGATGGACGACGCCATGTTTGCCCGGTGGTGCATGGGTTCGTTTCCCGATCTCGCCAACCTGCGGGGCGATGTCGAGTTCTTGGCGCCACCCGAAGTAGCCGAAGGCGTCGAGCTGGCATTGCGTGCCGCATGGCAGGCGTTTGCCGGCTGAGGATCAGCTCGGCGAGTTGCTCGCCAGGTCGCGGGCAATACCGGTCGTGAACAACTCGGCCATCTTGGCTCGGCCGGCCTCGTCGGTTGTGAGCCAGTCATAGATGGAGCCGCCGATCGATCGGGTGTCCACGAGCGACTGGGCGAAGCCGTCGAGTTGATCGACCCGCGCGATGTAGGGCTCGGTTCCCGAGGGTGGTGCGTCGATCTCGGCGCCGATGCCGCCAATGGGATGCACCAGCGCGTCTGGATCGCCCAGGTTGGCCCGAAGCCGCTGAACACTCTCGGTGTTGTACGAATACCCGTCGCCGTACGGTTCGCCTCGGAAGGACCAGTAACTCATCGGCATCCATACGTCATACAGGCTGTCGATCTCCGACCACGGAAAGTCGGGCCAGAACGCCGGGTTGATGACTTCGGTCTGCACTGGCGGAAGCACGATCGCCCCCAGTGGGTCTCCCGCGGTTTGGACCCTGAGCAGTCGAGACAGTCGCACGAAGCGATCGTTGCGTTCTTCGACTTCGAGGCCATCTTGGTTCCATTCGATGTCCACGGCCACACCGTCGAACCGGTAGCCGAGCACATCGAAGTCGTGCGCCGCCATGAGATGATCGAGGTCGACCGAGTCATCGTCCCACTTGGGCAGATACCAGGCAACGACGTCGATGTCGTTTTGCTCGGCGCGCATCAAGAATTCAGCGAGCAACCAGCGGTCTTCGAGCAGGTCAGGTGACCGATCGTCGAGCCGGCCCGACTGGATGTACAGCGTTTGCACCCCGGCGGCAGCCATGTCGTCGAGCGCCGTCGGGGCGACCGGCGGCACCCCGCCGCCGGCATACGGTGGCGAGTAGTCGAAGCCGTCGACCCACGCCCCATGGCCGCGATAGGCGTCGACGCTGCGAGGTGTCTGCTCCTGTGAAGAAACCGCCTGCGGGTTGACCAGCTCGAACGTGAGCGCCTGCAGCGGCGCGGGTTCCGCCAGCGACCGGGTGCGAAAGAAGAACAGGCTTGCGGCAACCAGCATCACCACCACACCAACCCCTACAGCAACACGTTGAAGGAGTTGTCGGGATGGCACCTCCAGAAGTTAGTTGGCCAGCACCGCGGAAATCTGTCACGTATGGGTGCAATCGCCGCCTGCGTCGGGCATTGTTATGTGTTCGCTTTGCCATCCAACTGGAGCACCATGTCCTTCAAGGCCGGAGACCGCGTCGTTTATCCTCATCACGGCGCAGCCGTTGTTGAGAAAAAGGAGAAGATCGCGGCATTCGGGCAGGAGGAACGTGAGTATCTCGTTCTGCGCATGGCGCACGGCGAGATGACGTTGCGGGTACCCGTCGACAGCGTCGACGATGTGGGTATGCGATGGCCGATCAGCGGCGACGATGTCGACGACCTGTTCGATGTTCTGCGCAAGCGCGACGTTCGCGAGCCTTCGAACTGGAGCCGGCGCTTCAAGAACCACCAGGAGAAGCTCAAGTCCGGTGACGTCTATCAGGTCGCCGAAGTAGTGCGCAACCTGGCGCTTCGAGACCGTGACAAGGGCTTGTCGGCCGGCGAAAAGACCTTGTATCAAAAAGCGCGCTCGGTGCTCGTCAGCGAACTCAGCTTCGCACTCGACGTCAGCGAAGACGACGCCATGGACAAGGTCGACGGCGCGCTCGAGTAAACAAGACGGCCCCGGTCACAGGGTCGTTCGACCGAATAGCCGCGAAATCTGTGTGGGCGTTCCGATTGTGGACGCTACGCTTCGTGGTCGCAATCGGGCGTGGTGTAATTGGTAACACAGCTGGTTCTGGTCCAGTCGTTGGGGGTTCAAGTCCTCCCGCCCGAGCAAACATCTTGAGTCACTGTTTAAGATGCATGATCAGCCTGTTGGTTGGTGAAAATGAAAGTCCGGCCCCGTTCGTCTAGCGGCCTAGGACGCCACCCTCTCAAGGTGGTAGCACGGGTTCAAATCCCGTACGGGGTACTCATCAGTCTTCCGGCGCTTCTTCAGAAGCGGACGAGGCTTGCGACTTGTCGTCCGAAACTGCTCCTTGTTTCAGGCTCGCTCCACGATCACATTGCGGCACGACGCTGAAAGCCGGATCATGTCGTCGGTATCACGTTGGCGGCCGCCTTCTCTGCTGGCACAACTTCCGCCGATCCAGCCCGGCATCAGCCAGATGAGACACAGGTAGCGCATTCATGGCATCGCCAAACGCTCAGTTGGCTGATTCGTAATTTCAGCGATGAGCTCGAAATCCTTGTCGAAGTGCAGCACTGACAGGTCGGAACGTTCCGCAGATGCAGCTATCAGCAGATCCGGGATCGAAGGGACCCGATGTTGGACTCGCTCGACTAGAGCCAGCTGAACTTCAACGGCGCGATTCTCGATCGGTGGGGTCGAATACTCGACAGGCATCGATGCCCGCGGCGGCATCGATATCTCACGGCGTAGTTGATCGATCGACTGTGCGGAGTAGCCAGTCTCCAATCTGGTCACGGTTGAGAGCCGGACCAAACCCCGTTCGATCGAAGATGCCAAATCCGCGGCGTCTGGGGATTGGAACAGACGAACGAATGCGGACTTGTCGATCAGCCAACCGGTCACGACCAGGCATCGTGCATCACATCGGGATCACTTAGATCGGAAAACGACGTGCTAAACCGTTTCAGTGACTCGACGGTTACCTCAGCTGCCGACCTATCAAGCCCCGGACAATACGCCCTAATGAGCCAGTTCGCCGCTGCGGGCAACAACTGCGCCCCGACGAATGACCAGACTTCGCTGTGGTCGGTCCATGACCACACTGGTCACCGTGTCGCCGGGCATCACGACCACGTCGCCCACATCACCCACGTCGAGGCCCACATTGTCGACGCCCATCATGGCGGCCCCCTGCACGGTCGCTGCATCGACACAAGCTTCGATCTGATCATCACGACGGAAGCCGTTGGTGAACGCCAACTGCCACGTCCGGTCCAACATGTCACCTGTGCCGTAGGGGGACCAGTAATCACGGATGCCGTCTTGGCCCAGACCCAGCCGAATACCCATTGCACGTGCCTTCTCGATCGGTAGCGGCCCGAACGTTCCCGGGGCAACCGTCGCCAGGCTGATACCTGCCTCGGCCATCGTTTCGAGTAGCCCGGTGGCTCGATGGTCCTCGACACTGCTCAGCGCAAAGCAATGGCTGATCGTGACATCGTTGGACAGCTCACGGGCTCGGCGACAGATCCTCTCGATCTGGTCGGCTCCGACCTCGCCGCGATCGTGCAGGTGAATGTCCACCCCGACGTCATGTGACTCAGCCAGTCCGAAGATCACATCGAGGTGGGCCTCGGCGTCGCCGTCGAAACCCTGCGGATCAAGTCCCCCGATCATGTCGGCGCCGGCGCGGATCGCCTCGTCGAGCAACCTGTCGGTGCCGGGAGACTTCAGAATCCCCGTCTGCGGAAAGGCCACGATCTGCACTAGGCACCGATCGAGATGTGCGTCACGCGCCGCCACCACCCCGGCCAGGCGTTCGAGTCCGCTGTCGGGGTCGATCTGAGCGTGCGACCGCACCCGCGTTGCCCCGAAGGCGATCATGGCACCGAGCGTGAAGGTCGCTCGCTCGGCAACCGACCACTCGGCACTGCGCCAATTGTCGAGATCGTTCTGGATGCGTTCGGCCAAGCTCGTGCCCGCGGTATGGGGTCGAAAAGGCATGCCCAAACGCGTCATATCCAGATGGGTATGCACATCGGTGAACGACGGCATCACAATCGCACCATCGCCGTCTTCGACTTCGCCATTGGTCGAGAGTTCTGAGCCGACGGCTGCGATGAGACCGTTGCGAAACAACATGTCGGTCGCCTGTGTGTCGATGGTCGACGGCGCCAGGCGGACATTACGCAACAGAAGCTCGGACATACCCCCTTGATAACACGCACCACGACGCGTCAGAACATCTCGGGACACCACGGGGCTCGGGCGGTGGCAAACAGTTGGCCGATGGTACGGATCGCGTCGAGATCGCCGGTGATGTCGCCGGTCGACGTATAGAGATCGGCACACACACGACCCAAGTACAACGCGCCGAGTTCGCGCACTCCCATCGTGACCTCGGCCTGCGACGTGGTCGACTCGATGCTGGCCTGACCATCGACCACGGTGAGCTGGAACGTTCCGTCGGCGTAGCCCATGTCATCGGTGACCGTGAAGACCACTTGACCATCGCGTTCGTAGTCCCTGGACGTCAGTGCGCTCTCGACGTTCAGGATGCGGACGTAGAGCGCGTCGGCAACGCTTCGCTTTATCGCTCGGGCGTCGCGCACGTGATAGGCCAATGGGTCGTCGATTGCGCCGTCCCAGAACGACACGTTGGGGAACAGATCGACATCGAGCGCATAGGCCCACAGCGAAATGTGGGCCTCGACGTCTGACGCGACGAGAGCGTTGATGGCCACGCCACCAGTCGCAACAAAGTCATCCCACTTGGCGTGCTGGCGATACGCCAGATAACCAACGACCTGTCCATCACGGCGAGCAATGATGTGGCGAGCGGCCGAGCCACCCTCGCGGTTCGGTTCGGGGTCATTGATGATGTCTTGCCACCTCGGTGCGCCGCGGTCGATGAACCCCGCACGCTCGGTGGCGACCTGATGCCAATACGGCGCAACCACATCGTGGATCTGCTCGGCGGGCAACATTGCCAGTTGCACGCCTTCGGCAACAGCGGGCTTGGCCATATGGCGCGAGTCGATATTCACATAGTGGCATTCGGTGGACATCCCGAACCCGAAACGGCCATAGATGCCGGGTTCGCTGGCCCACAAACCCGCTACTGGCTCACCCCGCTCGACGGCATTGTCGAGATGCCGACGAATCATGGATCGCAGAATGCCCTGCCGGGTGTGCGTCGCTTGCACGGTCACCATGGTGGTGCCCGCCATGTCGACCTGCACGCCGCCCGGGACTGTGAGCTGTAACGGAAAGTCGCCCAGCGTGGCCACCAGGTCATCGCCGTCGTACGCAGCCACGGTTCGCTCGAGTGGCATCATGCTGCGGAAGCGCTCGTCGCCCTCGGGTTTGTAATCATGGCCGAACCCCATCGCCATGACGGCTCGAAAGGTCGGGACCTCGTCGTCGGTTATCGCCCGTAGCTCAAAGCTCATGGCGCGAAACTACCGTCAAGGCGACGTTGAACTCGGGGAATTCGGCGTCGGCCGTCGTGGGACAGGCGCGAACGAGGTGTAGTGGGTAGTTGCAGGTCCTCGGCATCTCGTGCAAATTCGCTGGGTTCACGGGCCGCTGGGTTCACGGGCCGCTGGGTTGAAGCTTGCTGGGTTCACGGGCCATCGGGCCACCGGTCGACTTATACGATCGTTTCGACAAAGCTCAGGTGCATGCCGGTGATCGGGTTGTCGAACCCTTCGAATACGGCTGCTCGTTCGGGTGACGGATTGTATTCGGCCATGGCTGCTTCGAAGTCGCCTTCGTGACTCACGATCCAGACAAGCTGCAGGTTCTCATAGTCGACATAGGCACCGTGCACGGTGAATCCGTATCGTTCGCGCACCGGGATGAGACCGGGAAACCAGGCCGCCAGTCGATCGAGTTCCGCTTCGTTCGACACGTCGTAGCGTCGCAGTTGGGTGGTCATCGCTGCGTCCTTTCGGACATGAATCGAGGGGAACACCGCTAATTTGGCTGATCATTGCCATATGACCCAAATCACTGGTGCATTGGCCCCAAGATACGGCATACTGTGCACCGATGATTTCATCACCATGGTGAGAAATCCTCGGGCTGTGGCGCAGCTTGGCTAGCGCACCTGCTTTGGGAGCAGGGGGTCGTGAGTTCGAATCTCACCAGCCCGACCAGGTCAGAAGCTCGTTGCTACCGCAGCGGGCTTCTTTCGTTTTCTCGACCCTGCTGTGCTCGACCAGCCAGGCGCCCCGGCTCGCTTGTTACTCGCCAGCCAGCAGATCCAGCAGGTTCACTTCGATGCGCCGATTGACCTGGCGACCCTCGGCCGTGTCGTTGGTCTCGACCGGCGATCCTTCGCCCAGGCCCACTGCTTGCAGGCGTTCGGGATCGACCCCTCGACCAACCAGATAGTCCACCACGGCTTCGGCGCGCCGCTCGGACAATGTCAGATTGCTGGCGTTCGAGCCGACCGAGTCGGTGTGGCCTTCGACCACCATCTGCACCTGCGGGTTCAGCGTCATGACGGCGACGCCGAGTTCCAGGGTGGGTAGGAACTGTTCGGAGATCACGGCGCTCCCGCTTTGGAACAGCACCGCCTGCTCGACTCGTACATTGCCGTCGAGGGCCGGGGGCGCATCGGGGCGCACGATGTAGTTGTTCTCGACATTGTCGGGACCCACCACGGCGACCGCCCGAGCGAACAACTCGTCGGCCTGCTCCTGGGTCTGCACCGGGCCCTCGAGAAAGAGTGTCGGCGGTCGAAAGATGGCGCCACGTTCAGGCAACGACGACAACGGTGGCAGGCCAGCCAGCGGGTCCACCGTGGGCTCGGGTTCCGCAGTCGGCTCGGGGCTGGGCTCGGGTTCCGGAGTCGGCTCGGGGCTGGGCTCGGGTTCCGGAGTCGGCTCGGGGCTGGGCTCGGGTTCCGGGGTCGGCTCGGGGCTGGGCTCGGGTTCCGGAGTCGGCTCGGCTGTGGGTTCGAATGCAGGTTCGGGTTCAGCGGTGGGATCGGGCGCAGCGTCGGTCGTGTCCGATGGCTCGACGGCTTCATCGGCAGCGGGATCTGTTGATGCGCCAGAGGCGGATTCGGTTGGTTCAGCCTGGTTTGTCTGCGCCAGCTGATCGTCGTCATCGCCGCGGGAACACTGGCTTATGATCAGACCCACAACTACGAGCAGCCCAACAACGACGAGCCCCGCGACCATCGCTCGTTTCGAGCCGCCGGCGTTGTCTCGGGCGACGCCAATCTCGGAAGCATCACCGACTGCGTTGGTCATCACCGCCTGTGGGTTCGACGCTTCACGCGGCGGCGTCGGAGCTGTCTCAGTGAGGGAATCGGCGTGGGGAACGGCGGCTGCGACCGCATGAACAGGTTGAGTTCGCAGCTCGGTGACATCGTCGTCGATAGCCACGCCTTCTACAGCGATGGCTTCGGCTGCGGGCTCGTGACTCGGGGTCGTGACCTCCGTCAGGTCATCGTCGAACTCGCCCACCGCCGCCGAGACCGAAGCCGGCGTTTCTGGCGTGACGGTGAAGGGGTCGACATCGGTCGCCGGTGGTTCGTCGGTACCGGGCGCCCACACATTTATTGGTTGGTCTTTGATTGGTTGGTCGGTCTCGGGCGATCCGTTGGTGGCCGGGTCGCTCGTCTCCGGGTGCAGCAAAAGCAGACCTGCCCCGACAACTGGCGCAAGATCCGCAAGAGTGAGACCGGCATGGCTTGTCAGCAGCCCCGATGGAATCTGGACTTCGTGTAATGACTCGGGTCGCCCGCCGGCTGGGTTTGCTCGGCGTTGGGCCTGCTCACGGGTCATGACCACGATGTGATCGAACCCTGCGTCGGTGACACCGGCCACGACCTGCGCCTCTACCGCCGAGCCCAGTGCCGGGTCGCACACAATCGCCACGGGCAGACTCGCCCCCTCATCGAGCGCCATGGCAATCCTGGCTGCGGAATTGAAAGGGCTGTCGGGCGCATCGTAGGTGAGTTGCGCGTACCCGCCGGCGACCGCAGGTGTTTCGTTGGCCAGCACAATGCCGCGCACGGTTTCGCCGTCGACATCGATTGCCAACACTCTGTCAGGTTGTGCAGTCATGACCGAAAAGTATCGTGTGCAGTCGGTCACTGCGCGTTGGCTGAGCCGAACAATCCAAAGCCAATGTCACGGTGTGTAGCGCCTACGATGGGCCAGATGGCTACTGCAGATCCCTTCACCGAACCCTTTGGCACCCTTTTCGGCGATCAGATAACCGTTGCGAACGGCGGCCCGACCGGATACTCCTATAGCGGCGCAGCCCAGCCGATCGCCAACTTCTCGCTGCACCCGGGCACCCATGCTCTGCACTACGGCAGCACCTGTTTCGAGGGTCTCAAGGCCCATGCACAATCCGACGGCTCAGTCGCTATTTTTCGCCTCGCCGACCATATCGCCCGGTTTCGCAACTCGATTGGCCTGCTGCGGCTCCCGGTGCCCGATGCCGAACTGCTACACGACATGTTCATGCATGCAGCAGTCGCCAACGTGCAGCACACCCCTGCCCAGCCCGGTTCGTTGTATCTGCGGCCGACCATTCTTGGAGTCGACCAGAACATCGGCGCGGCTGCTGCGCCCAGCCAAAGCAGCCTGCTCTACGTCTTGACCAGCCCCGTCGGCGACTATTTTGCCGGCGGCATCCGCCCGCTCAGTTTGCTGCTCGAGACCGAGACACCTCGCACGACGCCACAGTTCGGTTCGATCAAAAGCGGCGCCAACTACGTCATGGCGCTGGGGCCGACACTCGAAGCCAAGGCCGAACACGGCGTGGACCAAGTCCTCTTTGCCACCAGTGGTGACACGACTGAGACCGGGGCCGCCAACTTCTTCATGGTCGACGACGATCGGCTGATCACACGCAACCTCGACGACTCGTTTCTGCACGGTGTGACGCGATCATCGATCATCACCATGGCAAACGATCTCGGCTACACGGTCGAGGAACGCTCTGTGCCCGCGACCGAGATCGTCGAACGCACCGGCGATACCGAGATGTTCCTGTCCGGTACCGCAGCCGTCATTGCCCCGGTTGGGTCGTTGATCACCGCCGAAGGTACCAAGCAGGTTCGAGACGGCCAGCCAGGCCCCAACACCCTGAAGCTGCGCCAGGCGCTCGTCGATGTGCAGTCAGGCGCCGCCGGCGACCCGCACAACTGGCGAACGACGGTCGCCTGACAGAACCCCTGTCACAAGCCGCACAGCAGATCGGGCGGCCGAGGTATCAATTTTCGGTGAATGCGCTCAGGCGGCGATAGCCGGTGATGCGCCCGATCGATACCGCTGCAGACTCGCGAAGGCTGTTCATGACCGTGCCTTCGACCGCTGACGGGGAGACATAGGCGTCGAGACCGAGTTCGTCGGCGATCTGGCGCAGCCGGTAACTGTGATAGCCGTCGGATACGAGAAGCACGTTGTAGATCTGGTCGTCGGCGGTGCGTAGATTGTCGATTTCGGTAGCCGATGCCGAGAGCTGTTCCCACGAGTTCGAGCCCTCGGGAATCAGCGAGATGTCGTTTTCGGGGACACCTTTGCCCATCAGGTGCTCGAGTCCGACAAGACCTTCGGTCGTGATGTCACCTTCGGCACCTGCACCGGTCACGAAGATACGGTCGACGGTGCCGTCGTTGTACAGGTTGTAGGCATGGTCCAGGCGTTCCAGCAGGACGTACGAAGGCGCGCCGTTGTATTGGGCAGCGCCCAGCACGATCGCGGCGTCGGCTTCACGGGTCTGATCGTCGCCGGCGGCATCGGCCACCTGCGTGTAGTTGAAAGCGAGGTACGCAATACCGATCAGAATCGCAAGGAGAAGAAATACGCCCAGCCGCGCCCCTGTGCGCCCCAGAACACCCGGCTTGAACAATTTGCGACGGGGCTTCTTCGAAACCGGCGCCACGTAGGTGCCCGCTTCGATCTGGTCGCTGATGTTGATTGCTTCTTCGTCTTCTTGACTGGTCGTCCAGAATTGGTAGCCGTCGGCATCTCGCGTTTCTCCGTGGAACTTCGGCTCTAGGTCCGATGGCTTATGAGCTGCTTTGGAGCTTGTCACGAGCGATTCTCAGTCTTTCAATCGTCTTTTCACGGCCGAGCCTTACGAGTGGACCGTACAGCGGGATGCCACCCAATTTCCCTGTAACTGCCACTCGAACCGGGACTGCGGATTTTACACCCAGGGTGTCACCCACAGCACGCACAGTTTGGTTCAGAACATCTTCTTCCCATGCACAGTCGGCAAAGGCGGCGATAACACCGTCGAGTACTTCATCGGCCTGTTTGGCCTTCCGTAAACCCTTGTTCAGCGCCTTTTCTTCGATCCCGACCGACTCGAGGAACAGCCAGTCGTACCAATCGGGAACTTCGCTCAGGGTTGCGACCCGCTGTTGGACATCGCCGGCGAACTCGGTGACCACCGCCACGTCGACCGCTTCGGACCGCCAGCGCTCATCGGCCTGCAGATAGGGCAATGCGAGCGCCACGAAGTCCTCGGCCGTCAGCTGCTGAATGTAGGTTGCGCTGAAGTGGTCGAGTTTCTTCAGATCGAAGAACGCCGCCGCCTTGTTGACTCGCCCGAGATCGAACTTGTCGATGATCTCGCCGATCGGGCGAATCTCGATGTCGTCGTCGGGTCCCCAGCCGAGCAGTGCCAGATAGTTGACCATTGCTTCGGGCAGGTAGCCCCGGGTGCGATAGTCCGCTATCGAGACGTCGTCGCGTCGCTTGGACAGCTTCTTGCGGCTCTCGTTGACCAACAGCGGAAGGTGACCGTAGATCGGAGGAGTCGCACCGATCTCCTGCATGAGAAGCTGAACCTTGGGAGTCGTCGACAACAGATCTTCACCCCGGATGGCGTGGGTGATTCCCATGTCGGCATCGTCGACGGCATTTGCCAGCAGGAAGGTCGGCGTGCCGTTCGACCGCCAGATCACAAAGTCTTCCAGATCGTTCGTCTCGAAGCTGACGTCGCCTCGGACAGCGTCGGTGAACACGACCTGGCGATCTGGTGGCACTCGGTACCGCACGGCTAAGCCGTCGACCAGTTCGGAGCCGTCGACGACGACGTTCTCTTCGTCGACCCGCTCGGAGAGATACGCACGCCCCGACGCCAGCAGCTCGGAAACGACCTGGCGATGACGGTCGCGCGATTCGCTTTGGTAGTGCGGGCCTTCGTCCCAGTCGATACCGAGCCAGCGCAGCTCGTCGAAGATGACATCGATCAGCTCGGGGCGGTTGCGGTCGCCATCGGTGTCTTCTATGCGCAGCACGAATGTACCCCCGACCGAGCGGGCGAACAGCCAGTTGAAGAGTGCGGTGCGGGCGCTGCCAACGTGGAGATAGCCCGTTGGTGACGGCGCAAAGCGGCAACGAATGTCGGGACTGGTCATACGGACTCTTCTCGGTCATCAGTGGCGAGGTCGTCGTCACGTGCGGTTGCGATTGGCGGTAGGCCAGCGATGGTCTGGTCGGTCTGCGCCGAGCCGGATGGCGCAGCAGTTGTCGGCAACGTCTGCACTGTCGTCGGTGCCATCGTCCAGGTGGTTGGCATGCCGGAGCGAGCCGAGTTGGCGTCGTTGCGGACCACGACTGTGTTGGCCAGCAGGTCATGACCCGCCAGTCCGTCGGCGCGGAAGGCGCCGAGAACGAACACGATCAAGGCGAGCGCGGGTACCAGAACAAAGAGCGGAGCAGGCAACCCAAGCGTGAGAGGCGACACGTCGAAGAGGAACAACGGCGTGAGCCAGAACAGCTGACGCAGTACAGATCGCAACCAGCCTGCGGCCATTCCGATCGGGGATTGTCCCTGGGCGTTGGTCACACGTAGGCCCATCCACCGCTTGCCAGGTGTGGCGCCGTAACGGCCTTCGAACAACGCGTGATAGCCGAGAGTTGTGGCGACGTACAGCAGGAGCAGAAGCACCCAGAGTGCCGTGTTCGGCCCCTCGCACTGCGCCACGCCACCTGGTTCGCACGGCTCGGTCGCGGTCATGCCAGCGACTTGCAACTGACGTGAGAGCACGATGAACATGATCCACTGCCCGCTGAAGAGCAGCAGTGCATCGATCACGAACGCAGAGAAACGAGTGCCGAAGTCGGCCGACGACAGCGGCGCCGACGTTGCGAGTGCTGGCGGGGCAGCGGACATGTCAGTGTGTGGGTAGGTCGAGAACCGAACGCCAGTCGACTGCGTCTTCGATTATCTGCTTGTGTGGCCGGCGCAGGAAGTCGACCGGAACGGCATCGACGATGGACCGCCGCTCGGTGTAGTGATGTGGATGAGCGACTTCTTCGAAGAGCTTCTGGCGGATCTGCACCAACTCGGGTTCGGCAATATCGAGATAACCAAAGATGGCGAAAGCCGATCTGACGTCGTGCACGGTTGGCGCACGACCGAATGCCGATGCGCGCTTGAGAGCCACGGCCACGCAACCGGCGATGGCGTCGTTTGCGTGCTCATTCGGCGTGAGCACGAGCTTGTCTTCGAACGAACGGGCGAGCTTGATGGCGAACCCCTGGTCGGGGCCCTGCGAACCGAGCAGGTCACCTTTGGGTTGGCCGTCGGCAAACACGTCTGCGGGCCGATCGGCGATCCAGACGCGGTCGCGGCGAGGTGGTGAAGAATAAAACTGGGTCGCTACTGGCTTGGTCGGCACGTTCTGCGGCTGGCTCACCGCATCACTCTAGTGCGCCTCGTTGCCATGTGACCGATGCCGCCGAGGAATGCGCTCAGGCTCCGGGCGCGTGCAACAGGCCGTAGACGATGCCGTCGACCAGCGCTTGCCAACTGGCCTCGACGATGTTCTCGCTTACGCCAATAGTCGTCCACCGCTGAGATCCGTTGGCCATGTCGATGAGCACTCGAGTGACTGCTTCGGTTCCTGCCGATGTGTCGAGCACCCGCACCTTGTAGTCGGTCAACATGATGTCGTTGAAGGCGGGATAACGCATGCCGATAGCTTCGCTCAACGCCTCGTGAAGAGCGTCGACCGGACCATTTCCTTCACCGATCGTGGCGACGCGTTCATCGTCGACCCGAAGCTTGATGGTTGCTTCGGTCTCCATCTCGACGGCGGCGTCGTTCCACGCTCGAGCGTTGCTTCCGCTGCGGTGCTGGGTACTGACGCGGAAGCTCTCGAGCTCGAAGTACGGCTGGGACCATCCGGCGGCCCCGCGTAGCAGGAGTTCCAAGGACGCATCGGCGACCTCGAACTGATAGCCCTCGTGTTCGAGGCGCTTCAAGATGTCGATGACTTCGGCTGTTGCCTGCGGATCGAGTTCGATGCCGATCTCTTTCGCACGGATCTCGATACCTGCCTTGCCCGCCATCTCGGACACGACGAAACGAGCTTGGTTGCCAACCGTTGTGGGATCGACGTGTTCGTAGGCGTCGGGGCGGCGTGCAATGGCGCTGGTGTGCAGGCCCGCCTTGTGGGCGAACGCCGATGCGCCGACGTAGGCCTGCTGCGGGTCGGGGGTGAAGTTGGCCAGCTCGGCGATGGTGTTTGCGACCGATGTCAGGTGCGCCATGTTCTCGGCCGGGATGGTTTCGATACCCATCTTCAAGCTCAGGTTGCCAATGATCGGGATCAGGTTGCAGTTGCCGGTGCGTTCGCCGTAGCCGTTGATTGTCCCCTGTACCTGGATGGCGCCGCCTTCGACGCCGGCCAGCGCATTCGCCACACCGCACGCCGTGTCGTCGTGCAGGTGCACGCCAATGCCGACGTCGCCCCCGAAGTAGTCGAAGATCTCGCCGACCGTGTCTCGCACCTGCGACGGCAGTGAACCACCGTTGGTGTCGCACAGGACCAACCGGGTGGCGCCGGCGACGGCTGCGGCCTCGAGGACACGCAAGCAGAACTCGGGGTTCTCGCGGTAGCCGTCGAAGACGTGTTCGGCGTCGTACATGACTTCGAGCCCATTGGCGTTCAGGAACTCGACGGATTCACCGACCATGGCCACGCCCTCGTCGAGCTCGACTCGGAGCGCCTCGGTCACGTGATACTCGCTGCACTTACCAACAATGCAGACTGCAGGTGTGCCCGCGTTGATCAGGTTCTGCAACGTGAGATCCTGGTCGATCCGGCCACGAGGTCGTCGGGTCGAACCGAACGCGACGAACGTGGAGTTCTCGAGCTTCAGTTCGGTCGCCGCTCGACGAAAGAACTCTTCGTCTTTCGGATTGGCGCCGGGCCAACCACCCTCGATGTAGTGAACGCCGAGTCGGTCGAGCTGGCGGGCGATCTTGAGCTTGTCCTCGACGGTGAACGAGATGCCTTCGAGTTGGGCGCCATCGCGCAGGGTCGTGTCGTAGATCTCGACTTGGGAGGCCATGCGGCTTGTAGCAGTGTCGGTCATGAGTGGCTCCTTCAGGCGACGGCGCCGGCGATGGCGTCGCCGATGGCGACCGTGCCTCCGTCGGTGTTGCCGTGGGCGTAGGCCGCACTCAAGATGCGATCGGCGGCGGCGTCTTCGCCCAGGTGGCGAAGCATCATAGCGCCAGAAATAATGGCAGCTGTTGGGTTGGCGATGCCCTGACCGGCAATGTCGGGGGCGGAACCGTGCACCGGTTCGAACATCGACGGGCCGGTCTTGGCCGGATTGAGGTTGGCCGAAGCAGCGAACCCGATGCCACCGCTCACGGCACCACCCAGGTCGGTCAAGATGTCACCGAACAGATTGTCGGTCACGATCACGTCGTACTGTTGCGGTGATTGCACGAAGTAGATGCACGCAGCGTCGACATGGTTGTAGTCGGTGGCCACGTTCGGATAATGCTGGGCCACCTCGTTGAACGTGCGTTGCCACAGGTCGCCGCTGAAGTTCAACACATTGGTCTTGTGGCACAGCGTCAGGTGTTTGCGGTCGGTGGTGCTGGCCAGATCGAAGGCGTAGCGGATTGCCCGCTCGACGCCCATGCGGGTGTTGACCGAGCCTTGGGTGGCGATCTCGTGGGGCGTGCCCTTGCGCAGGATGCCACCTTCGCCGGCATAGGTGCCTTCGGTGTTCTCGCGGATCACGGTCATATCGACGCCGTCTTCTGCGGAGACGAACGGGCGCTGGTTGATGTAGAGATCGAGCTCGAACCGCATCTTCAGCAGCAGGCCACGCTCGATGACGCCCGGCGGAACACCCGGGGTGCCAACGGCGCCGAGATAGATGGCATCGAGACCGCGCCATTCCTCGAGTGTCGAGTCGCTCAGGATCTCGCCATCTCGCAGGTAGCGGGCGCCACCCAGGTCGTAGTCGACGGTGTCGAGTTCCACACCAGCCGAAGCAATGACCTTGAGACCCTCGGCAATGACCTCGGGTCCAATGCCGTCGCCACCCATGATCCCGACTTTGTGTGCCATTGCTCTACAACTTCCCCAGTAGCCCCACAAGGGGGGTCCCAATCGAACGATGCAAGCCTAGAGGCCGAGCCCGGCCAGGCCCCCAAGCACGCTCACGATTCCTGCCACTTCCCCCGAAGTGCGTCGGCGCCTGGCACCGATGCAGTTCCAGGAGGGTACGACCTCGACCGGGGTGCTCGTGTTCGGCCCAGCACTGCGGTCGCTAGCATTGCCAGCTATGGCTGATCCGAAGCAACTTTCGCAACAGGCCCACGACCGTCTTCAAGCCGAGCTCGAAGATCTGACCACTCGTGGCCGCATTGACATCGCTCGCAAGATCGAAACCGCCCGTGAGCTCGGCGACCTGTCCGAGAACGGTGACTATCACGCGGCAAAGGAAGAACAGGGCAAGATGGAAGGCCGCATCATGCACCTCGAGGGCACCCTCGAAGACTGCATCATCGTGGCCGCCGCCGAGGCAACCGACACGGTCGCCATGGGCAATGTCGTCGAGATCCGCTACGAGGGTGACACCGTGACCGAGAAATACCTGGTCGGTAGTATCGAGGAACGACGCGAGGGCATCACCATCATGTCGTCGGAGTCACCGCTGGGTGCCGCGTTGCTGGGCGCCAAGATCGGCGAGACGGTGTCCTACGAGGCCCCCGGCGGCATGCTCGCCGTCGAAATCGTCTCGGTCGAGGTCTAGCCAATATGACCGCACAACCAACACCCCGCACGCTCAGCCAAAAAGTATGGGACAACCACGTTGTCCCCAGTTCCGATACCACGGCCGACGACATCGGCGCTGCGCTTCTTTACATCGACCTGCACCTCGTTCACGAGGTCACCTCGCCTCAGGCATTCGAAGGCCTGCGGATCTCCGGTCGAACGGTTCGCCGGCCAGATCTCACGGTCGCCACCGAGGATCACAATGTGCCAACCGAGAATCAGCACCTGCCGATCCCCGACGAAATCGGCCGCAAGCAGGTCGACACGCTGCGAGCCAACACCGCCGAGTTCGGCATCACGAATTACCCCATGGGACACAAGAACCAGGGCATCGTCCATGTGATGGGCCCAGAACTGGGACTGACGTTACCGGGCATGACCGTGGTCTGCGGCGACAGCCACACCAGTACTCACGGCGCTTTCGGTGCCATTGCATTTGGCATTGGTACCAGCGAAGTCGAGCACGTGCTCGCCACCCAGACCTTGCCTCAGCTGCCCCAGGAAACCATGGCGATCACCATCAACGGTGAACTACCCCCGGGTTCGACTGCCAAAGATGTGGTGCTGGCCGTGCTCGCTCGCACCGGCACCAGCGGTGGCATCGGCGCCATCGCCGAATACCGCGGCTCGGTCATCGAGAACCTGTCGATGGAGGGCCGGATGACGGTTTGCAACATGTCGATCGAGTGGGGCGCCAAGGCCGGCCTGATCGCTCCCGACGAAACCACCTTCGAGTATCTGAAGGGCCGCCCGCACGCGCCGCAAGGTGCCGACTGGGACGCCGCGGTTGCTGCATGGCGCGAACTAAAGACCGACGACGACGCCGTCTTCGATCGCGAGATCATCATGGACGGCAGCGAATGCGTGCCCCACATCACCTGGGGCACCAACCCCGGCCAGGTCGCGCCGATCGACAGCGCCATCCCTGATCCCGGCGACTTCGACGATGCGGGCGAGGCCGATGCGTGCACTCGGGCACTCGAATACATGGATCTCACGCCGGGCATGGCGATGCGCGACATCAGCGTCGACACCGTATTCATCGGCAGCTGCACCAACAGCCGCATCGAGGACCTTCGAGCAGCAGCAGCCGTGGCCAAAGGCCGCAAGGTCAAGGACGGCATGCGCACGCTCGTCGTTCCCGGTTCTGGACTGGTCGAAGAACAAGCCAAGGCCGAAGGTCTCGATCAGATCTTCATCGAAGCCGGCTTCGACTGGCGAGAGCCCGGCTGTTCCATGTGCCTGGCCATGAACGCCGACCGACTCGCTCCTGGCGAGCGCAGCGCGTCGACAAGCAACCGCAACTTCGAAGGCCGCCAGGGCCGCGGCGGCCGCACCCACCTGGTCTCACCCCAGGTCGCAGCCGCCACCGCAATTCTCGGCCACGTCGCCACCCCCAAGGACCTCTCATGAAACCGGTACGTATTGTTCAGGGTCGGGCTGTTCCTTTGGAACGTAACGACGTCGACACCGACCAGATCATCCCCAGTGACTGGCTCAAGCAGGTCGAACGCACCGGTTTCGAAAAGGGTCTGTTCAGCGAATGGCGCGACGATCCCGACTTCGTCATGAACAAGGAAGAACACGCTGGCGCCAACGTGCTGCTCGCAGGGCCGAACTTCGGTACCGGCTCGTCTCGTGAGCACGCCGTATGGGCCATCATGCAATACGGCTTCGAAGCGGTGATCTCGCCGCGCTTCGGCCCGATCTTCGCCAACAACTCGACCAAGAACGGTCTGGTGTGTGTGCAGGTCGAACAGGAACTCGGTGATCGGCTGATGGCTGCGGTTCAAGCCGATCCGCAACTCGAGATCGTGGTCGATGTCGAGAAGCTGCGGCTCGAAGTGCCGGCACTCGACGTCGACGTGGCATTCGACATGGACGCCCAGGTGCAGCACCGCTTCCTCGAAGGTCTCGACGACATCGGCCTGACCATGCAACAAGGCAACGACATCTCCGCCTTCGAATCCAGCCGGCCCGCCTACATGCCAAGCAGTTCATAGCCGATCGGCTCGGCGCCCGACATCGCAGTCGGGGATGCCGTACGTGTCGAATCCCAACGCCCTCGGCAGATTGCTGCGTACTCTTTGTGTGTGGCCAAAGAGCGAAAGAAGACCAGCGCCGGGGAAGCACGCGAGCGACAACGCAAAGTTCGGGTGTCGCGGCAACTGAAGCTGATGGCGCAGGGTCATATCGTTGAGCATCGGCTCTGCACAGACAGTTCACCAAATGTGACGAATACCCACGGCAACGTCGCACTCATCCAGATCCTGAAACCAGGCATGACGTCCGCCTTGCTCACAAGATGGATGAAGACGCTCTTCGATGGCCATATCCGCGAGCGAGTCGAGTCCACCGCAAGAAAGCTGATGTCAGGTGTGGCGACACGTGATATCTCGACCGACCCGGACTTCCAACGGGTCCTTTCGGCGTACGAGCGCTGCGCGAGCGCACTAGATCACAAGCCTTCCGGAGCTCCGACTGGCGGCGCCTATCGCTACGTGGTCAACCGCGTAGAGTCAGCTGGTCGCCCCTCATCGCAACTGGTCGACGGGCTGAACACTGCGACACGAGGCCTTCCGATTTTCGAGGGAGATGGTCTCCATGCCTCGGTCATGTTCGACCTTCCCGACCGCCTCGTATTCGCATCATGGGACGGTCGCCACTGACAGAAACAACCCCATGTCGCGGATCGACCGGCCTCTGAACCGAGGGAAGCGCCGTGCCATGCAGCGCGACATCAGCGGCAAGACTGCAAGTAGGCTTCGGTCATGCCACGATGGATTCGCAGACTCGGTTGGGGCGCAGCGTTCGCTGCCCTCGCATCTCGTGCCTACAAAGGCGTGAGCGAACTCGATGAGCCTCTCCCCCAGGATCAACCTGCCCAGTGGCCGCCACTCGCATTCGAGAAGCCCTAGGCCATGCTCCGACTCCGCCGTCGTTGGTACGCAATCTCTCGCCACCTCGGCGTCCATGGCTGGAAGCACGGCAGCTGGCAGCACTGGGCCAACTACACGCTGCGGGGTCAGTGGCGTCCAGGAATCTCTCGCGCAGTCCCGGCGCCGTGGCAGAATCCGGGTGGCACTCGCTAGCTCGGGCGATGCGCTGTAGGCGTGCCCCTACTGCGTGGCCAAGAAATGCAGCACGCCTCGAGCGGAGTGCAAGCGGTTTGCTGCTTGGGGCCAGATGCGGCTCTGGGGGCCGTCAAGTACTTCGTCGGTGACTTCTTCGCCTCGGTGCGCTGGCAGGCAGTGCATGAAGATGGCGTCGGGTGCGATCTGCAACATGTCGGTGGTGACCTGCAGGCCCTCGAACTCGCGAAGCTTCTGCTCGCGAATGTCTTCTTCGCCCATGCTGATCCAGGTGTCGTTGTAGATCACGTCGGATCCCGGCACGAGCTCGTCGACACGATCACTCCATGCGAAGTCGATGCCGGCGGCAGCGATTCGGTCGGCGTCGACGTCGCTGAACTTCTGACTGACCGGCGACACCACGCGCATCTCTCCACCTAGCATGCCAACCGCCAACGCCAGAGAACGGGTCACATTGTTTGCGTCGCCGACATAGGTCACGACCTTGCCTTCGACCGTGCCGTACTCCTCGATGATGGTCAACACATCGGCGATCGCCTGCAGCGGGTGTGCTTGATCAGACAACAGGTTCGCGATCGGAACCAGTCCCAGCTCGACCCATTCTTCGAGCACCTCGTGGCCGTACACCCGGGCACAGATGATCTTGTGATAGCAGGCCAGTGTGTGAGCTACATCAGAGACCGACTCGCGCTTGCCCAGGCTGACCTCGGCATCGGTGATGTACACCGGGTGCCCACCGAGCTGCACGACCGCCATCTCGGTCGAGTTCCGCGTGCGAGCAGATTGCTTGGCGAAGTAGCACGCCACGCCCTGACCTTCGAGCGGGCGACCGAGCTCGCCGATGGGCTTTCGTGCGTTGTCGATGATCGACCTGAGTTCATCAACCGACAGATCGTCGATGTCGAGCACATGACGCATTTTCGCTACCCCGCTGGTGGTGGACTACGAGAGAAGCTGGCAGGTTAGCGGGATGCAGACGGATTCTTGAGCTGTACGACTGTCAATCGGCAGCACGTGCTCGATCAGAGAAACCTATTTGTCGTTGACGGCGTAGGGCACAGGCTCGCCTGCCAGCGCCAACACGACCTGTTCGGCGACCTGCACGCCGGCCTTGAGTTGCGCCTCGACGGTGCTGGCACCCAGGTGTGGGGTCACGGTCACCTCGGGAAGCGAGAACAATGGCGAGACGGTCGTGGGCTCCTCGGCGAACACGTCGATGGCGGCGCCTGCGACCACCCCGTTCGAGATTGCGCCGGCAAGGGCGGCTTCGTCGATGATCCCGCCGCGAGCGACGTTGACGATGCGCAGACCCGGCTTGGCTTTGGCCAGCAGGTCGGCATTGATCAGGTTCATCGTGTCGGGCGTGCGGGCCAGGTGCAGCGTGACGAAGTCGCTGGTGCTGACCAGCGACCCGAGATCGACGAGCTCGATTCCCATCTCGGCGGCGCGTTCGGGAGCTACGTATGGATCGAAGGCAATGATGTTCATGTCGAAGGCCTTGGCTCGGGTCGCCACCAGACCGCCAATGCGACCCAGGCCGATTATGCCCAACGTTTTCTCGGCCAGCTCGACGCCGTTCCACTTGCTGCGTTCCCAGCGCCCGTCGACCAGCGCTGCATGGGCATGCGCGATGTTGCGGGCTTGCGCCAGCAACATGGCCATGGTGTGCTCAGCGGCGGTCACTGCGTTGGAGAAGGGAGCGTTGGCTACCAGCACGTTGTGTTCGGTTGCCGCACCAACATCGACATTGTCGAGCCCGATGCCGGCCCGACCAACGATCTTGAGATCGGTACCGGCCGCAAGCAAGTCGGCGGTCACGGTGGTGGCGGATCGAATGATGATTGCATGGGCACCTGCGATGGCTGACAGCAGTTCCGACTCATCGAGGCCGATTTGCACGTCGACGTCGTGCCCTGCGTCGCGGAGCAGGTCGAGACCTTTGTCGGCAATCTTTTCGGTTACGAGCACACGAGCCATGCGACGAATCTATTCGGACCGAGGCAAACTTCGGCGTAAAACCCGACACATTCGATCAGCTTTCACTGCGTCGCAGGGTCGCGAACACGCCGAGGCGATGGGCACTGCGTTGGGTTCGGGCCTACCCTTCACCCATGACCAAGACGATCATCCTGGGTGCCGGGCTCGCTGGTTTGACCGCAGCTCGCGAGCTGCAGGCGCACGGACATGAGGTCGAGGTGATCGACAAGGGCCGTGGAGTCGGTGGCCGTTTGGCAACACGCCGCATGGGCGACGCCCGACTCGATCATGGTGCGCAGTTCTTCACCACCCGAGGGCAGGGCTTCGCCGACGTGGTCGCGCAGGCATGTGATGCCGACGTCGTTGCCGAATGGTGCCGTGGGTTTGCCCATACCGATGGCTATCCGAGGTATCGCGGCGCCCAGGGAATGACCTCGCTGGCCAAATGGCTCGCCACCGATGTCGACGTGAAGCTAAATGTTGAGGTCGATCGCATCGAAAGCAGCGACGGAACCTTGACCTTCCTCACCAATGATGGGACGGCCATTGCCAGTGCTTCGCAGGCAGTTGTGACGGCGCCGATCCCACAGATGTTGAACCTGTTCGACCGAGGCAATGTGCGGCCCGACGACTCGCTCGATGCGGCGCTTCGAAATACCGAGTACTTCGCCACGCTGGCACTACTTGCCGTGGTCACGGGTGAACCAAACATCGATGAACCCGGCGGCATGCAGTTCGACAGCGGGCCGTTCACGTTCATCGCCGACAACCAGCGCAAGGGCATCTCCCCGGTGCGGGCGCTCACCTTCCACGCCGAACACGACTACAGCCTGCGCCGCTTCGATGACGATCCCGACGCGGTGCACGCCGAACTGATCGCGCAAGCGTCACCTTGGCTCGGCCAAGCCTCCATCGTGGAATCGCAACTCAAGAAATGGCGCTACGCCGGCCCAGTCACCTCCTTGCCCGAACGCACCTATCTGATCGAGTCCAACGGCACTCGCATTACCCTTGCGGGTGACGCGTTTGCCGGACCGAAGGTCGAAGGTGCCTTCAACTCGGGCCATGCCGCGGCGCAGCGACTGCTCTAGAGATCACATGTCTCACGTTCCGCCACCCGATCCGCAATCAGAGACGGCTGACCAACCAGCGCCTCTCGCATCGAGCGCGCCACAGACCCCGCCCACACCACTACAACCGCACACCCCGACGCCACCCACCGGACCCCGCTACGAACCACCACCGGGCGGCCTCCCCCACACCCCACCACCCACCGCACCCCGCTTCGAACCACCGGGCGGCCTCCCCCACACCCCACCACCACCGAGTGGGGCCCCGGTGTTCGTTTCGGCGCCGCACGAACGGCCCCGCATCGTCACCAATGGGTACGACCACGCGCGATCGACGTGGGGTATCGGTGACATGTTCGCATCGCTGGGCGTCTACTTCTTCGGTGCGGTGGCACTGATCTTGCTGATCGTGGCGATTGGATCGGCGACTGCCGACGGATTGCCGGAAGGCCCCTGGTTGCTCCTCGCCGTTGTCGGCCCGCACACGCTGCTGTTGGCCCACCTGTACTGGGTCGTGAACAAGAAGGGCGTCGGCTTCGTCGAGGACTTCAAACTTCGCATAACGGGTTCCGATATCGGCCTCGCGGTCGGCCTTTTCTTCGGCGCACTCGTTGCTGCTGGCATCGTTGCCTTCGCCATCACCCAAATCACCGGCGAGCCGCCCACCGCAGCAGCGACCGACCTGGCCCAAGAGTCCGGTGACGGCGGGTTGACCATCTGGCTCTATCTGTTCGCTCTATTGGGCGCCACCTTCGTACCCGTGGTCGAGGAGCTGGTGTATCGAGGTCTCTTCTGGAGTGCCCTCGAGAAGCGAGGTATGCGGCCGTGGATGATCCTGATCATCACCAGCGCGGTATTTGCGATCATTCACCTCGAACCCGTCCGCACGGCGGTGCTGTTCGTGGTCGGCATGGCCATCGGCATCGGTCGCCTACTCACCGGCCGGATCGGCGCGTCGATCGCCGTCCACGTTTTCATCAACAGCCTGGCCATGATTGCCACACTCGCGCAGATTGCGTGACCAAGGACCCGGGCGGGCTCACAACCAGTCGTGGGCGTCGAGGTCGCTCAATGACCCTACGTGAATCGTGGCGTGGCCAAACTCCATCGACTTGGTGATCGGCCCAGGCGCAGCAATACAGCGCATGCCCGCAGCAATGGCGGCACTCACGCCGTGGGTCGAATCTTCGATGGCGAGCGCAGTGGTGGGGTCCGCATCGAGCTTGGCGCACGCAGTCAGGTAGACGGTGGGATCGGGCTTGCCCGCAATGCCAGGATCGGCACAGCTGAGCGCAGCGAAACGATCGGCGAGTCCAATACGTTCCAGATGACTGGCGACCCAGCTGGTCGGCGAACTCGAGGCAACAGCCAGGGGCACGTCGAGCGACGAGGCCGCTTCGATCCACGCCAACACGCCATCCCGAATCGGTTGTGCTCGCACCATCTCGTCGCACATCGACTTGCGGCGCTCTTCGAGCTGAGCTGCGAGCGCGTCGACACCCAACTGTTCGCAGAGTTCAGCGCGAATGTCCAGGCCGAATCCGTCGGCCTTGCCGATGTCCTGAAGCCAGCGGTCGAGCGAAACGGGTTCGACCCCGGCCATGCGGTACGTCTCGGCCCAGGATTCGTACACCGGAGTTTCGGTGTCCAGGATCGTGCCGTCGAAGTCGAAGACCAGCGCGCTGACGTGTCCGCTCATGAAAGTGCCAGGGCCGCAGTGTCGCCGGCAATGTCGATTCCCAGGATCTGACCGAAGAACGACAACTCGGCTTCGAGTGCGGTGATGATCGTATCGGCGTCACGAAAGCCGTGCGCCACGCCAGGGAACACCAGATAGACGTGGGGCACGCCGTTGGCTGCAAGCGCCGCCACCACTGCATCACTTTGACTCTTGGGCACCACCGGATCGGCGTCGCCCTGCAGCACGATCATGGGGGTCTCGAGTGCTTCGGTGCGATTGATTGGAGACCGGGCCGCGTAGATGGCTTTGCCTTCGGGCCAGGGAGCCACCAGGTGGTCGCAATAGCGAGCTTCGAACTTGTGGGTGGCTTGCGCCAGCGCGGCCAGGTCGGCGACCCCGTAACGCGACGCCCCGGCGGCGAACACATCGCTGTCGGCGAGTGCACCCAGCACGGTCAGGCCTCCGGCGCTTCCGCCTTTGATCACAATGCGGTCGCGGTCGACTCGTTGTTGATCACCCAGGTACAACGCGGCAGCAACCGCATCATCGACATCGGCGACACCCCAGCGGCCGTTCAGGGCATGTCGATACGTGCGGCCATACCCGGTGCTGCCCCGGTAGTCGACATCGACCACGGCGAAGCCCCGGCTGGTCCAGTAGCGAATACTCAGCTGCAGTTCGGTTCGTGCCCGCGAGGTCGGGCCACCGTGCGCCAGCACGAGTAGCGGCGGCAGTTCGTCGGCCGGCGCGGTTGCGCCGGCATGAGCGGGTGCGTAGAACCAGGCGTGTGCTTCTTCGCCATCGGTCGTGGGAAACACGATGTGATCGGGTGCCGTCAGGAATGCCGGGTCGAGGCCCAGATCGCGTGCCGCACGCAGCACAACAGGCTCGGCGCCAGGCACCCAGTGCACCAGTTCGGGTTCGCCGTGATGCCGAGCGCCGATGAAGACGACGCCATCGCCCAGACGAGCAAGGGCCGACACGGCCGACCAGTCATCGCGTGCCAACCCGGTGGCGGTGTCGAACAGCGTGTCGCCGCCAGGATCGGTGCGAGCAACGACTGCGGTGCCGTCGATCTCGACCCACCGAGACATTCCGAACACCCACCCAGGTGTTGCGATTTCGAATGATCCTTCGAGTAATGCCGTGGGTTGCTCGTCGGGATCGGCGAACTGGTAGAGGTTCCACCACTCGTGATGATCGCTCACGGCCCACAATTGTCCGTCGGTGGTGAAACCGGGCATGGCAAGCGCTGCTGGCTCGAAGTGTCCACCGACTTGGCGAGCACCACTCAGGACTCCGTCGACACAATCAGCCAGCCACAGCTCGGTTGCATCCCACGGCATGTTCGGGTGATCCCACTGCACCCAGGCGAGCTGCGCACCATCCGGGGACAGCCGAGGCGAACTGTAGAAGTCTGCCCCTTCGGCCAACATCGCCACGTCGCCAGAACCATCGCCGGCCACGGCCACCAAGTCGTTCACCGGTTCGTTGCCGTCGGTACCGTGGGTTTCTCGGACACACACAAACCACGCCTTGTCCGGCGTGGCCCGACCGTCGGCGTAGCGGATGCCGCGCGGTTCGTCGGGTGCCGCAGTCAGCAGAGTGAGTGTGCCGTCGGCGTCGAGGCGACGCAGTCGTTGATCGCTGTCATCGACGTACCAAAGTGTCCCGTCGGCCACCCACCAGGCACCGCCGCCGTACTCGTGGACCCGAGTGCGCACGTTGGCGTCGGTCGCAGTGATCTCGGTGATTGTCCCGTCGCGCCAGCGCATCAGGGCAACTCGGCCGCCTTCTTCGGGACGTGATTCACTGAACCAGACATCGTCACCGTCGGTAACGACCTCGCTCAACCCGGCCGCGCCAACCACCAGATCCTTCGCATCGATCGGCGACTCCCAACAACCATAGGAAGATTGATTCTCATTCAAGGTTCAGACCTCATTCGGCGGGAAGGCTCAGGCAAGAGCGAGGGACGAGCGAATAGCGAGCGACGGAGGAGCCGCTAAACACGACGAGAAACCATCTCCGGCGAACGCCGGCCCGAGCGGAGCGGTGAAACACAGCTTCACTTACGGCCGAGAAGATCTGCCATGCGAGTGACGCCTTCGACGAGATCTTCGTCGGAGAGTGCATAGGACATGCGGCCGTAACCAGGTGCGGAGAAGGCCTCGCCGGGCACGATGGCCACGTTGATTTTTTCGAGGAACAGGTCAGCGAGCTCGGCGGTGGTCGTGGGTGTGACGCCGTCGATCTCGGTGCCAAGCACGTCATGGAATGACGGGAACGCATAAAACGCACCTTCGGGGTTCACACAGGTCACGCCCTTGATCTCGTTGAGCATGGTGTAGATCGTCTGGCGGCGACGGTCGAACGCCGCGTGCATTTCGTGCACTGCGTCGAGCGAGCCGCTCACGGCGGCGAGCGCGGCAGCTTGGGCCACGTTGCACACGTTGGATGTCTGATGCGATTGCAGCGTCGATGCTGCCTTGGCCAGGGCAGGTGGCGCGATGATCCAGCCGACGCGCCAACCCGTCATGGCATAGGTCTTGGCCACGCCGTTGAGCACGATGCAATGATCGGCCAATTCGGGCACGAGCACGGGCATGGAGTGGTGCTCGACATCGCCGTAGACGAGATGTTCGTAGATCTCGTCTGCCAGCACCCAGATGCCGTGCTCGACGGCCCAGCGGCCGATTGCTTCGATCTCTTCCTTGCGATACACGGCGCCGGTCGGGTTCGACGGCGACACGAACAGGAGCGCCTTGGTGTTCTCGGTGCGGGCTGCTTCGAGTTGCTCGACGCTGACCTTGAAGCCGGTCTCGGCCGACGTTGCCAGCTCGACCGGTGTTGCGCCAGCCAGCCGGATCGGTTCGGGGTAGGTGGTCCAGTACGGGGCGGGCAACAGCACCTCGTCGCCCGGGTTCAACAGCGCAGCGATTGCGTTGTACACCGCCTGCTTGCCACCGTTGGTCACAACCACCTGATCGGCGGTGATCTCATAGCCCGAGTCGCGCTTGGTCTTGGCCACGATTGCCTCGCGGAGCGCGGGCTGGCCCGGCGTCGGTGAGTACTTGTGGTTGGCCGGCACGCGGCATGCTTCGACTGCGGCATCGACGATGTGCGTCGGGGTCCCAAAGTCGGGTTCACCGGCACCGAATCCGATCACCGGCTTGCCCTCGGCCTTGAGCGCTTTGGCTTTGGCACTGACAGCAAGCGTGGCAGATGGAGCAATGGCGCCGACACGGCGGGAGAGTTCTGAAGTCACGCCATGAGTGTGTCAGCGTTGTCGCAGAAGAGCCAACGTTTAAAGAGGTTTCTCCTGATCTCGTCGGCGTGGCTGACACGACGGCGGCCGACATGCAGAACTTCGCTGTGACACATCGTCAGCCAATTACTCTGTGCAACCGTTCCCCACGCTGGCAGACTTCTGCACGTGAGTGACACGATTCCGAACATCACCATCCCCGCTGATCTACTGCCAGTCGATGGCCGTTTCGGGTCCGGACCGAGCAAGGTGCGCATCCAGGCGGTCGATGCTCTGGCCGCAACCGGCACGGCCTACATGGGCACCAGCCACCGCAAAGACGATGTGAAAGATGTCGTGCTGCGCATGCAAGACGGCATGCGCCAGCTGTTTTCGCTGCCAGATGACTGGGATGTCATCATCGGCAACGGCGGCGCCACCATCTTGTGGGATGCGTTGACCTTCGGGTTCATCGATCAGAAGAGCCAGCACCTGTCGTTCGGCGAGTTCGGTTCCAAGTTCACCAAAGCAGCCCAGCAGGCACCGCACCTCGGTGACCCCATGGTCATCGAAGCCGAGGTCGGCAGCCATCCGGACTTGATCGCCGACGACAGTGTCGACACCTATTGCTTCACGCACAACGAAACCTCGACCGGCGTGGCAATGGATGTCATTCGACCGGCCGATGCGTCGGGGCTCATGTGTGTCGATGCCACTTCTGCTGCTGGGGGAATGCGTTGGGCCCCAAATCAAGCGGACCTCTACTACTTCTCGCCTCAGAAGTGCTTTGCCAGCGATGGCGGCCTCTACATCGCGCTGGCGTCGCCAGCAGCCAGCTCCCGCATCGACGAGATAGCCGCTACCGGTCGTTGGATCCCCGCAGGTCTCGATCTGAAGACGGCGCTCGACAACTCGCGCAAGAAGCAGACCTACAACACACCTGCGCTGGCCACGATCTTCTTGACGATGCACATGGTCGAGTGGATGAACGAACACGGTGGCCTCGAGTTCGCAGCCAGTCGAAGCGATGACTCCTCGTCGCACATCTATGCATGGGCCGACGGTCATGAGCTCGCCACGCCATTCGTGAGCGACCCAGCGATGCGCAGCTCAGTGGTGTGTACCATCGACCTCGACGATGCCGTGACCGCCGACACTGTTGCCGCAGTGCTGGCGGCAAATGGCATCGTGGGTACCGAGAGCTACCGCAAGCTCGGGCGAAATCAACTTCGTCTTGCCGCGTTCCCTGCGATCGACCCCGACGATGTCCGCGCCCTCACGGCGAGCATCGATCACGTGATCACCGAGCTTTCCTGAGGCGCAGGCAATGGCGCACGAGACCACCGCCGGCAAGCTCCTCATTGCCACGCCCGCGATCGGCGACGGCAATTTCGAACAGTCGATCATCTACATGTTGCATCACGACAGCGATGGTGCACTCGGCGTGACCATCAATCGGCCAAGTGAGTTGATGGTCGAGGAACTGCTGCCTCGCTGGGGCGATCTCACGAGTGAGCCTGCGTTGATCTTCTCTGGCGGGCCGGTCGAGAGCGATGGCTTCATCGGAGTTGCCCAGGCGGTTGGTACGCCGAGCGATGATGTCGTTGCGGTTCCTGGCACCGATGTGGTCACCATAAACCTCGAGGACGACCCGGCGTTGACCGCCGCATACATCGACCGGCTTCGACTGTTCCGGGGTTATGCCGGCTGGGGTGCCCACCAACTCGACACCGAATTGAGCGCAGGTGCATGGTTCACGGTGGCAGCCGAGCCGAACGATCTCTGGTCGACCACGCCCGACGAACTGTATGAACAGGTGCTGCGCCGCCAGTCGGGTGACATTCGCTGGTTCGCAAATGCCCCACTCGATCCCAGCCAGAACTGAAGCGCCCCAGCCACGTGCTCAGTTGACGGCGACCTCGATCAGGTAACCCCAGCGTGTCTCGTCGAACGTTCCGACCTCGACCATGTAGGTGCCGGTCTTGTCGGCAGTGAACTCCACCTGTGAGCCGGTACCGAACAACCCGAGACCCTCATCGTCGCTCGTGGCGACCATCTCGTCGTCGAGGCGCACCACGAGCACCGTGTCGCTGATGCCGTCGGCGGTGATGGTCACCTGCTCACCTGCCGTCAGCAGCAGCGCCCATTGATCAGTGTCGCGTTCCCAGTCGAAATTGCCCTCGACGATCTCGCCGACCGGCAGCGTCTGGCCTTCTTCACTGTCGCTGAATTCTCGTAACGGATTGGCCGAGCTCACCTCGACCGAGGTCAACACATTCGTGAATCCGCCGATCACCACCTGGTACATGCCCGGATCCAGCGACGCAATGACCTCTTCGCCACCTTCGACCAATTCATCGACGTAGAGCTCGGTCTCGCTGTCGCCACGCTCTCGAAAGACATCTCGCTGCTGTCCCGGGGTGAGCACGGTCAAGCCGCCCAGCGTCTGCACATCGACCCACACGTCGGCTGCCGAAGACACCAACATGTCCAAGCTCGCACCGGCTTCGACTTCGACCGTGAAGCCGAAGTTGCGCAACGGCCCGACCTCGCCTGTGAGATCGAATGACGGGGGGCCACTCGGCAAAGCGGGTCCGCCGGTAGCGATCATCGCTTCGATCCTGGGCACCATGGGATCCGACGCCAGTACCAGGCCGAATTCACCCGCGCCGAATTCGAGTCCGCTGATGCCAACGAGTTCGCCTGCGCCATTGATCATGGCGCCACCGCTCTGGCCCGGTGCGATCGTGGCATCGACCTGCACAAACGGATAGTCACCGACTGCGACAAACCGCCGACGACTCACGATTCCCTCGGTCAGTGTCGGGGTGGGTGCCACGTTGTCCTCGTCGGGAAAGCCGGCCAGCAGCACGAGCGACCCAAGCGACAAATCCGCCGAGCGACCGATGTCGATCGGATCCAGCGAGGCATCGGTGATCGGTCCGATCAGTGCCAGATCGAAGACCCAGTCGACTGCGTGGACCGGCACCAGCCCCAGTTCGGTGCCATCGCTGCGACCGATCAGCATGGACTCGTGACGGTCGACCACGTGCGCATTCGTGACGATCCATCCGCCGTCGATCACGAAGCCGCTCCCCGAGGAAAAGCGATCCGGTGACAGAACGAAGACGATCGAGGACTCGATCTCGTCGTAGATAGCGGCACTCGTCGGTGCTGCAGACGCATCGACGGTTGTGATGGCTCCATCGCCACCGAGTGCGTCGTTGGTGGCTTGATCGATCTCACGGATCTGGCCGATCTCGGTGGTTGCACTGCAACTCGCCGCCAGAAGCAAGAAAGCCGCAAGAAGTGAAGCGAGTCGTGCGTGCACACGAGCACGGTAGTGGCTCGATCTCGCCGATGCGGTTCGCGCAACCCCGATCGGTCCGTCTTTCGCCCTATCGCTGCTGCGCCGCGACCAGCCCATCTGTGCGGTTTACCGATGGTTGGGCTTGTACCAGCCATCGCTGCGCCTTAGCCTCGGACCGCTACTGCCATCAGGAGAACTCATGCCGAGCGCACAAATTTCGAGCTATACCGCCCACGTCGGCCGTCTTGGACCGCTGGGTACCGACCGTCTGCTCGTGTTGTCGCACAAGATCGTGGGCAGCGAAGCGACAGAGGAATCGCGAAGCGAGATCTACTTTGCCGATCGATTCGGTGAGCAAGATGCCGGCTTCAACACGATGGGGGCACCCGACAGCGTTCGTGCTCATCTGCCAGCGGGCGAGTACGCAATCTGGCTCGACCTGCTGCGCCACGAGTCACCGATGTATCTGCACTGGACCCCATCAGATGTCCCCGGCACGACCGAGACCGACGGCATCATCCACCTGGCGACCGGCCCCGAACCGACCGGCGAGGGTCCCGTCGACTTCAGCGCCTGACCCCTTGGCTGTGGACCCTCACGTTCTGGGTTTCGGCTGTTCGTGCCGGCTCGACTAGTTTTGCCGCACGCAAACAACTCCGAGGAGATTCTGTGGAACTGCGACCTGGGCTCAAGTTGAGCAGCGCTGTCTGTTCGACCGAGGTGATTGTTGTTGCCGGTAGCGGCGACGTCGACCTGACATGTGGTGGTGTTGCCATGCTGGCACCCGGCGCCGAGGCCGGCGATGCGTCTGCAGTCGATGGCCTGACCGAGGGCAGCATGCTGGGCAAGCGCTACTGCGACGACGACGGCACCGTCGAGGTCCTGTGCACCAAGCCCGGCGATGGCTCGGTGGGCATCGGCGAAACCGCGCTCGGCCTCAAAGAAGCCAAGCCACTGCCCGCTTCTGACTGAATACCGATTGGGCTGACGACGTGAACATTCTCATGCTGCTCGACATGGCGGTCAGTGGGTTCGGCGACCGCACGGCCTTCGGGTCCGTCGGGAACGGGCTCACCTATGCCGACTTGCTCGAGCGTTCGTCACGCGCCGGTCACGCCTTCTCCCAGGCTGGCACCGAACGGGTGTCATTCCTCGACGTCAGCTCTCCTGCGCTTCCCGTGGCGTTGTTCGGTGCTGCGTATGCGGGCCAACCGTTCGTGCCGCTGAACTATCGCTTGGCCGACAACGACCTGGTTGCCCTCGCAGAACGCACATCACCGGCATCGATCGTTGCAGGCCAGGACCAGGCACCCCGAGTTGCTTCGGTGAGCGGGCTCTCACTGTCTGATCGTGATGGCTTCCTGACGGCGACCGAGTCAGGCGAGGCTCTGGAGCCATCGGGTTGGCCGATGGACCCCGACGACATCGCCGTATTGCTCTACACCAGCGGCACGACCGGCGCACCCAAGGCCGCAGTGCTTCGCCACAAGAATCTGGTGGGGTACATCCTGGGCTCGGTCGAGTTCATGGGCGCAGGAGAACACGAAGCCACCCTGGTCTCGGTGCCGCCGTACCACATCGCGGGTCTGGCAGCGATCCTGAGCTCGGTCTACGCCGGGCGCCGGGTGGTCCAACTGCCGAACTTCGATGCCGACACCTGGATCGACCTGGTCGCCTCCGAGGGCGTCACGCACGCCATGGTGGTACCGACCATGCTGGCTCGCATCGTCGAGCGCATGACCGAGCGCTCGATCAGCTTGCCCAGTCTGCAAGCTCTGTCCTACGGCGGTGGTCGCATGCCGCTGCCGGTCATCGAGCAGGCGCTGGCACTCTTTCCCGAAACCAGGTTCGTAAATGCCTACGGACTGACCGAAACCAGTTCGACGATCTCACTGCTCGGACCCGACGATCACCGCTCGGCTCACGCCAGCGACGACGCAGCCATCCGCCGACGCCTCACATCGGTCGGCCAACCGCTGCCCACGCTCGAGGTGTCGATCCGCGACGAAGAAGGCGCCGAGGTTCCGGCCGGCACGCCAGGCGAGGTCTGGGTACGCGGTGAACAAGTCGCCGGTGAGTATTTGCAGCAAGGTTCCAAGCTGACTCCCGATGGATGGTTCCCCACCAACGACGGAGGCGAACTCGACGCCGACGGATACCTGTACGTCACCGGTCGACTCGACGACGTGATCGTGCGTGGCGGCGAGAACATCTCCCCGGGCGAGATCGAAGACGTTCTCCTGGCCCATCCCGATGTCCGCGACGTCGCCGTCATCGGCATTCCCAACGATCAGTGGGGCGAAAGCATCGGCGCCGTGGTCGTCGGCTCTGCGAGCGAAGACGACCTCAAGGCACACGTCGCCGAACGACTGCGTTCGTCACGATCACCAGACACCGTCTTGTACCGCGACGAACTCCCCTACAACGACACCGGCAAGCTCTTGCGCCGAGTCCTGCGGGCCGAACTGACCGAGCAGTAACTTGCTTCAGAGCGTCGACCAGGCACTGGCGACGGCACGAGAGTGGTCGAACATTGCCGCCATCGGCGGCGCCGACCTGCCCCTACTCGCCGTCGACCTACGCAACGTCGCGCGATCGTTTCGCATCCACGACCAAGACGCCGAGCTCATCCGGCTGATCACGAATGCGCCCTGGGTCAATGCTGCGGTGGTCGATGACGAGCTCGATCCCGTGTTTGCTCCACTGGCCGACGCTTTCGATGTACTGATCGGCGACGGCACCGATTCTGCTGCCGCAGTGGATGTCCAAGATGCAACGGCCTGCCTCGCCCAGCTCGCAGCTTGCATCGAGGCCAGCCCCCAGGCATCGGTCGCACTCGCGCGACTGCTTCGAGTGAGCCATGACCTTCCCATCGAGCAGGCCCTGCATCTGGAATCGCTGACCTACGCCATGTTGCAGACCAGCGAGCACGTTCAGGCATGGCTTGCCGCTCGCGATCCCGAACTGCGCCGAGACGCCGACCCTGCTGAGCAAGCCGTTGCATTGGACCTCACCGGTTCGTTGCTGACGATCACGCTACAACGGCCGCACAAGCGCAATGCTTTGCATGTGGTCATGCGCGACCAGCTCTTCGAGGCACTCGAACTGGTCGAAGCCGATCATGCGATCGACGGCGCCATCATCGTGGGCGCCGGAAGCAACTTCTGTGCCGGCGGCGATCTCGACGAATTCGGCACCACGCCGTCTGCAGCCACTGGCCACCATGTACGCATGATGCGCAGCCTGCCCGCACTGGTGCACCGGGTGCGCAACCGAGTGCGTGTTCACGTGCACGGCTCGTGCGTGGGGGCAGGTATCGAACTGCCCGCCTTCGCCAGCGCAATCATCGCCCACCCCGACGCCACCTTTCAGCTCCCCGAAATCGCCTTCGGCTTGATCCCGGGTGCCGGCGGAACGGTCAGCTTGACCCGCCGCTGCGGCCGCCACCGCACCGCCTGGTTGGCGTTGACCGGGACCGCCATCGACGCAGAACTCGCGCTGGCGTGGCAGCTCATCGATCGCATAGACGCCACCGTCTTCTGACGTCTTCTGACGTCTTCTGGACCTGCTGCGAGCGTCGGGAGCCGCGGTGTACGCCGTCACGCGCACCGAGGTCAGGGGGTCCAGGTGGAGAGGAGTTCTACGCCTCGTTCGATGGTGTCGGTGCCGCCGCAGAACGAGAACCGCACGTAGTTCTCGCCGTTGTAGGGGTCGAAGTCGGTGCCAGGTGTGGCGGCGATACCGAGCTCGTCGAGCCATCGGGCACACAATGCGGTGCTGCTGTCGGCGATGTGAGAGATGTCGGCATAGACATAGAACGCTCCCTCGGCCGGGGCCAGCCGGTCGAGCCCAGCAGCGCGCAGACCGTCGAGCAAGATCTCGCGATTGTGCGTGTAGCGAACCAGGTGCCCTTGAAGTTCCTCGTGGCAGTCGAAGGCGGCAACCGCCGCCATCTGCGAAAGCGTCTGCGGGCCAAGCAACAGGTTGGCGGCGAACTTCATGATCGGCGACACGAAGTTGTCGGGCACAACAAGCCAGCCAAGACGCCAGCCGGTCATCGAAAAGTACTTCGAGAAGCTGTTCACCACCAACACGTCGTCGCTGTACGCCAGCGCGGTCGACGGCGATGAGCCGTAGGTCAGGCCGTGATAGATCTCGTCGGACACAACCTTGACGCCGCGCTCAGCACACCACGCCAGAATCGATGCCTGGGTTTCGTCGTCGAGCATGGTTCCCGTCGGATTCGATGGACTGGTGATGACCAGGCCTTCGAGATCACCTTGGGCATGGGCTTGCTCAAGCAGCTCGATCGTGGGCTGGAAGTTGTCTTCGAGGGTGGTCATCAGCGGGACCACCTCGGCGCCCAGTGCCTGCAGCGCATTGCGGTAGCAGGGATAGCCGGGAATGGTGAGTGCTACCCGGTCACCGATGTCGAAGGCGGCCAGGAACGCCAGCGTGAACCCGCCCGAAGCCCCCACCGTGACCACGACTCGATGGGGATCGACGCTCAGGTCGTACCAGTCCAGGTAGTGCGCCGCGATCGCCTGGCGCAGCTCGACGATGCCGTGGATACTTGCGTAGCCGAGTCGGTCGGTGTCGAGCACGTGGTGGGCGCGTTCGATGACGCCCTTGGGGGCGGCGGTGAGTGGCTGGCCCACTTCGAGACGAACGACTTCGGCTCCGGTCGCAGCTCGCTTCTCTGCCGCGTCGAAGACCTCCATCACCCGGAAGGGTGGAACGTCTGATCGCTTGGAAGGTTCAATCGTCACGGCGGCACGTTACTTTCGGCGACGCTTGTTACGTCGGCTGGTAGACGGAGCTCGCTGTCGTCGTTCGATATCGCGGGCCTGCTCGGCCAGTTCTTGCCACAGCAGCTGGTAGCGGGCCAAGCGGACCTCGTGAATCTCGCCTGCCTCGACGGCCGCCAGCACTGCGCAGTCGGGCTCCTGTCGATGGGTGCAGTCGCGGAATCGACAGTTGGGCGCCATGGCGGCAATATCGGCGAACACCTCGTCGAGCGCGATGTCGGCTGCCCACAGCCCGATCGCTCGGATCCCGGGCGTGTCGATGACCACGCCCCCGCCAGGAAGTTCGATCAGTTCGCGCACCGTGGTCGTGTGTCGCCCTCGGCGGTCGCCGCTTCGTACCTCGGCGGTTTCGGCTACGACATTGCCCACGATGGCGTTGACGAGCGTGGATTTGCCGACGCCCGAGGGGCCGATGAAAACCAGCGTCTCGCCGACCCCGATTGCATCGCGTAGTTCCTCGATGCCCGTGCCGCTCTCGGCACTGGTCACGATCACCGGCGCCACCGTGTCGAGCCAGGCGTATTCCTCGGACACCTCACCCAAGTCGTTTTTCGTCAACACGATCAGCGGTTCGGCGCCGCTGTCGATGGCCAACACCAGAAAGCGTTCGATACGGGCATCGTTGGCGGCCTGGTCCAGTCCGTGCACCACGGCCACACGGTCGATGTTGGCGACCAAAACCTGATCACTCACCTGTTCGGCCGGGTCTCGGCGCACCATCGCCGTTCGCCGAGGCAGCACCTGCACCACGTGTAGACCGACCTCGTCGTCGGGGGCAACAATCGCCCAGTCCCCCGTCACCGGGGCGATCTGTGACTGCGATCGATGTGAGTCGCTGATCGCACGGACTTCACCGTCTTCGACCAGCATGTCGACTTCGCCGCGGTCGACTCGCACCACCCGCCCGAGTTCGGCAGACGGGCTCAGTTCGTTCGCGACGCGGAACTCTTCGAATGCTCTCCGGGTTTCTTCACGAAGACCTAGCGATCCCAAACGACTCACCCCGTGAGAATAGGACCTGCGGCTGCGCTTGCGAGTACCGCCTGGCGACTTCGACTTTTCGACTTGTTTCGTGGATCTTGACTGTGACTTGGCTATTCGACAGCGATACTGGTGGGCAGAAGGCGGTGTCATGGCTGACCAGATCGAAAATTACGATGTCGCAACGGCGGCCGCACTCGACGAGATCGACGCGCTCGCACCGTTGCCCGACACGCCGATCTCGCTCGGCACCGCCGCCGCTGCAGGTGCTCTTGCCGGAGGCGTCGCGCTGGGCGTGGGTGAGCTGCTGTCGGGTATCTCCAACAAGATCCCGTCGCTGATCGTTCGCGTGGGTGACGTCGTGATCGAAAACGCACCCGGTTCGGTCGAACGGTGGGCGATCGACACGCTCGGCACCAACGACAAACCTGCTCTGATCATCGGCATCGCTGTCGTCAGCCTGCTCATCGCCGCTGCCACCGGCATTGCCGCTTCCAAAAAGTTCGGCGTTGGGGTGGCGGTCTTCGTGTTGTTCGGCCTGCTCGGTGGTCTGGCTGCGGCCAGTGATCCGCAACGCCCCGCCGGCTGGGCGTGGTTCTCTGCCATCTTGGCTGCGGCTGCCGGTATCGCCGCCCTGCGTCTGCTGCTGAATGCGGCGCGAGCGCTCTGGAACGCAGCCGCGTCGCCTACCGCACTTGCTGAAAGCCGACGGGGTTTCCTCGGTGCAGCGGCAGGTGCAGCCGCCGTGAGCGTGGCCGCGCCCGTTGTCGGCACCGTCTTGCGCAGCCGCCAGAGTGCCCAGGTGGAAGGCGACCGCGAGAACGTCGCCGCCGCGCTGGATTCGATCGACGTGACACCGCCATCGACGAGCACGCTCGAGGCCGAATCGACCGCCATGCCCGATCTCGCCTCGTTCGACGACATCGACGGCATAGCCACGCTCGTGTCTCCGAACGACAACTTCTACCGCATCGATTCGGCGCTTTCGATACCGCGGATCGACGTCGACACCTGGTCGATGAAGATCACCGGCATGGTCGACCAAGAGATCGAACTGACCTTCGATGACCTGCTGGCCATGGATCCGGTCGAAGAGTTCGTGACACTGTCATGCGTTTCGAACAACGTCGGTGGCGATCTGGTCGGCAATGCTCGCTGGCTCGGAGTGCCCATCAAGAAGCTGCTCGACATGGCGGGCGTACAGCCGGGAGCAACCCAGATCGTCGGTCGTTCTGTCGACGGTTGGACCGGTGGCTTTCCCACCGAGTACCTCGATGATCCCGACCGAGTCGCACTGGTTGCAGTGGCGATGAACGGTGAGCCCTTGCCCACCCAACACGGTTTCCCGGTGCGACTGGTGGTCGCCGGGCTCTACGGGTACGTGTCGGCGACCAAGTGGCTCAAAGAGATCGAGTTGACCACCTGGGACGACTTCGACGGTTACTGGATCACCCGTGGCTGGTCGAAAGAGGGCCCGATCAAGACCCAGTCTCGTATCGATGTTCCCAATGCCAACGCTCGTCTGGTCGGCGGCGATCAGCCCATAGCGGGCGTGGCCTGGGCTCCCGACCGCGGTGTGGCCAAGGTCGAGGTGTTGATCACCGACATTGTCGATGGCGACGAAGTACCGAACGAGAACTGGATCCAAGCCGAACTGTCCGACGACATCACCGACAATTCGTGGCGCCAATGGATGGTCCCTTGGAGTGCGCCGGTGGGTGACCACGTGATCCGGGTGCGAGCAACCGACAACCTGGGTGACACGCAAACCTCGGAGCGCAGTCGGGTCGATCCCGACGGCGCCACCGGCTGGCACACGATCGCGGTGCGAGTCAGCTGATCCCACCGCCGGGTCTATTCCCGGTTACGGGGAAGTGTCCATATGTCACAATCCCCTGGATGTCCACCGATCGTTGAGCCTCAATGGATATGGTTTAGCGCCGATGTTCCACCCCCTGTGGGGAAGACACCAATGACCTTCGCTGGGTCATGTTTACGTGCTTCCACCGACTTTGGCGGAACGACAAAGAGCACGGAGAATTTTATGGCAAGTCGACGCGGAGACACATTCGACAAGCGGCAGCGCGAACGCCGTCGGCAAGAGAAGAATGCCGACAAACGCGCCAAGCGCCAAGGCACCGAGAATCCCAACGGGCCACTGGTCGCAACCCAGACCGAAGAGAAGCCCGACACCAGCATCGACACGCTGATCGAAGACTTCACCCCTCGCACCTCCGAGCACCGAAAGCTGCTGGAGAAGTTCGGCATGATCAAGGAACACAAGAAAGCCGGCGGTATCGACAACGACACCTTCGAGCTGTTGCGCATGGAGATCTTCGAAGATCTCGGCCTCGAGCCCTAACCGACGATCTCAACCAGAGGCTCGGTGGCGTCGCAACGATGCCCAGACATCCGCAGCGATTGCTTGTCGCAACGCTGCGGATTTCGCATTTTTGGCGAAGTCAGCTGTGCGAACGCAGTGCCCGCAGCACCAGGTCCGTGGTGATACGCAGATCCTTCGCCAGGATTTGCCTCGTCGACGGCTCGACGTCGGCGGCGGGTGCGTCCTCACCGGCCAGCACCGCCACGCCCACGGCGATGGCATGCTCGAGGCCCTGCTGATCTGAGGGCGGGACCAGCACGTCTGGATCTTTGGCCAAGAGCGCATCGAGACGCTCACGGCCCTGCTCGAGCTGTTTGATCGATTCGACAGATGACGCAACCATGGCAGCCAGAGTAGCGTTCTGGGGTGCCTGAGTATCCCGACGTCACTGTCTATCTCGAAGCCCTCGAACGCCATGTGGTCGGTCACCCCGTCGAGAAGATTCGCGTCAAGGGCATCTCGGTGCTCAAGACCTATGACCCGCCGATCAGCCTGCTCGAAGGTATGGCGCCCACCGGGACTCGCCGCTTGGGGAAACGTCTGATCCTGACGTTCGACGACGATCTGTTTCTGGTGATCCATCTCATGGTCGCCGGTCGGCTCTATTGGCGCGATGCGGGCGCCAAAGGAAACAAGAATCTGTTGGCCGCCTTCGAGTTCGAGCATGGGCAGTTGCAGTTGACCGAAGCCGCGTCGAAGAAGCGGGCATCGATCTGGCTGCTACGAGGCGAAGAGCAGCTGCTCGAAGATCATGACCGGGGCGGGCTCGAGCCACTCGAGATCGACTTGGCCACCTTTGCCGAGCGACTCACCGCCCAGAACCGCACCCTGAAACGCGCGCTGACCATGCCCACCATCTTCAGTGGCATCGGCAACGCCTACAGCGACGAGATCCTGCTGCATGCCAAGCTCACCCCGGTGAAGCGAACGGGTCAGCTTTCCGACGAGGAAATCGAACGGCTCTACCATTCTGTGCAGTCCACGTTGGTCGATTTCGCCGACCGCATCCGAGCCGAAGTCGGCGACGGCTTCCCCAAAAAGGTCACCGCCTTTCGACCCGACATGGGCGTGCACGGCAAATTCAACGAGCCATGCCCGCTTTGTGACTCGCCGGTGCAGCGCATCGTCTACGCGTCGAACGAGGTCAACTACTGCGCCACGTGTCAAAACAACGGCAAACGGCTCGCCGACCGTTCGCTGTCGCGGCTACTCAAAGACGACTGGCCCCGCACCATCGAGGAACTCGACGGCGACGAATAGTGGGGTGGACATCGCTGGTAGGTTCCGCTCGTGACCGAATCGTGGATCATTGTTGGAGCCGGGTCGGCGGGGTGTGTCATCGCCAACCGACTGAGCGCTGATGCATCTCGGCAGGTGACGCTGCTCGATGCCGGTCCACCGCTGCTGCCTGGCTCGGTCCCGGCCGGTATCCAGGGACCGAGCTTCTTTGCCGCCATGCAAGAACCTGATCGCATGTTCACCGAACTGCTGGCGACCCGCGCCGCAGGCATCGAACCCACCGTGTACCAGCGGGGTCGCGGCATCGGCGGCTCGAGCGCAGTGAACGCCATGGTGGCGCTCGCAGGCAGCGCAGAGCTGTACCGCAGCTGGGGGTGGCACGATGCTGCCAACGCCTGGTCACGGGTGGCGATACCCACAGAATCTGCAGCCGACGGCGAGCTTGGACCGGTCGACCTGGCGCTCCTGCATGATCCACGAGCCGAGGCGCTGCCACTCACCCGTGCACACGGCGATCGAGTCACCTCCGCCGAGGCGTATTTGTGGCCGATCCTCGACCGACCCAACCTGACGGTGCTCGCCCACTCCGCTACAAGCCACGTTCGTTTCGAGGGCCGCCGGGCAATCGGGGTGGCGCTCGACAATGCGACCCTGCTCGATGCCGACCGAGTCGTTGTGTGCGCAGGTGCAATCCACTCCCCCGTTGTGCTGCTGCGTTCCGGGGTCGACACGCCGGGAGTGGGACGCGGATTGCAGGACCACCCGTCGGTGGTGTTCACACTCGCCCTGCGCCCACACGTGCATCACGATGGCACTGCGCTGCCGCTGGGGTCAGCGCTACACGCTCGCATCGGCGACGATCTCCTGCAGCTGCTTCCTATGAGTAATGTCGGCCCCGACCCGCAGGCGAAAGGTCTCGGTGCACTCATGGCGGCGCTCATGACCCCAACCGGGCGGGCCGGATCGGTGACCATCGATGAAAACGGTCACGCGGTGATCGACTTCGCGTTGCTCGATGACCCGCACGATCTTCGTGGTCTCGTCGCAGCCGCCGATCTCGCAGTCGAGTCACTGTCCTCGCCCGCTTTCGAGCAGATCGTCGAGCAGGTGTTCATCGACGATGTCGGCACCGAGGTCGCCTCGCTCAGCAACCGCTCGGCGATCGAAGCATGGGTACGCAAGAGCTGCGGCGACTACGTGCATGCCACGAGCACATGCGCAATGGGAACTGTCGTCGATGTCGATTTCGGCGTCCGCGGCTACGACGATCTGTACGTTTGCGATGCGTCGGTGTTCCCTTCGATCCCCGATGCCAACACCCATCTGCCAACGACGATGCTCGCGGAACGTTTCGGCCTGCGTCACTGCGCACCCAGCTGAACGAAGCGAACAAGAGCGCTGCTGCCAGCGATAGCCTCGACCACCGTGCTCACGGCGTCGAATCTCGGAATCTCCTTTGGCGCCAGACGCCTGTTCAAAGACGTCACGCTCGAGCTCAAGCCCGGCCGCCGGATCGCCCTGGTTGGCGGTAACGGAGCGGGCAAGACGACGCTGATCGGCATGCTCATGGGCGAGGTAGAGCCCGACGAGGGTGCGGTGCATCATCCGAACGATCTGCAGATCGGGTATCTCCCCCAGGACCTGGCCGATGATCCGCAGGGCACCGTCCTCGAAGAAGCCATGGCCGGTGACGCCCGCATGCAGGCTGCTCGCAGTCGTCTGGCCGAACTCGAAGAACGGCTCACCTCTTCGACCGGCGACGACCCAGATCTGATACAGCACTACAGCGACGCGCAGGCCCACTTCGATCAACTCGGCGGCTACTCGGCCGAAGCCGACGCCCATCGAGTGCTCGCAGGGCTCGGCTTCAAAGGCACCGACGGCGACAAGCCACTCAGCGAGCTGTCCGGCGGCTGGCGTATGCGAGCCGCGCTGGCTCGACTGCTGGTGGCCAAGCCCGACGTACTGATCCTGGATGAGCCGACCAACCACCTCGACGTCGACAGTGTTGCCTGGCTCGAACGTCAACTGGCTGCATGGCCATCGGCGCTGTTGTTCGTGTCGCACGATCGTGACTTCATCGACGCGGTGGCCGAACGAGTGGTCGAGCTCTCAGGCGGTACCACCAATGAATACATCGGCGGGTTCGCCGAGTTCGTTGTTGCCCGCGAAGAACGAATCGCCGCCATCGAGGCCGCAGCCGCAAACCAGGCTCGCAAGGTCGCGCATGTCGAAAAATTCGTCGAGCGATTTCGCTACAAGGCAACCAAGGCCAAACAGGTCCAGAGTCGCATCAAGACCCTCGAAAAGCTCGACAAGATCGAAGTACCGACTCGCGAGGCGTTGAAGGCAAAGTTTGCCTTCCCCGAGCCGCAGCGGTCATCTCGTGTCGTGGTGGAAATCAATGATGTGACTGCCGGCTACGACGGCCAGGCCATTGTGAGTCATGTCGATCTGGTGGTTGAACGAGGCAGCAAGGTCGCCTTCATTGGTCCCAACGGGGCTGGCAAGACCACGCTCGTCAAGATGATGCTCGGCGAGCTCGAGCCCATGGCCGGAAGCGTGACCATTGGCAACAACGTCGACGTGGCCACCTTTGCCCAGCACCAGACCGAGGTGTTGGTCGAGTCTCGATCACCGTTCGAAGAGCTCTCGGCCACCATGGGCGACCTCGGCATGCGTAACTCGCGCACGATCCTGGGCAGTTTCGGATTCAGTGGCGAAGCTGCCGATCGCAAGATCGCCGACCTGAGCGGTGGCGAACGAACCCGCCTTGCGTTGGCGAAAACCATGATACATCCGGTGAATCTGTTGGTGCTCGACGAGCCGACGAACCACCTCGATCTGCCTTCGTGCGACCTGCTCGAAGATGCGCTGCAGGCCTATCCGGGCACCGTCATCCTGGTCACCCACGATCGACATCTCATCCGTAACGTGGCCGAGATTCTGGTCGAGGTGCGTGACGGAAGAGTCACGGTGCACCGTGATGTCGACGAACGTCTGCTCATGCCGGGCGAGAATGCCATGGCTGCCAAGTTGACCACTTCGACGGCAGGAAAGTCGAAGAAGAGCGCCAAGAAGACGCAAGCGCGAAGCGGCACTGGTCGCAAACAAGAAAAGCGCGGCCAGGCCGAGAAACGCAATCGGCAACATCAGGACACCAAGTCGTTGCGTATCGAATTGCGCAAGATCGAAAAGGACTGGGAGAAAGCCGAGCACAAGGTCGCCGATCTGCAGGCCCAATTGGCAGACCCGGCCATCTACGACGACGCCGACCAGGTCACCACGCTGGCCAAGCAGTTCGACAAGGCCAAAGACACCGCCGCCAAGCTCTCCACCCGCTGGGAAGAACTCGCTTCCAAACTCGAACGAGCCTCCAACTAACCACCCCGACAGTTCTGAGCGCCAGACTGCGCCGGGCGCAGTGTCGGGCTCACAGAATGTGTCAGAGGGGGCAGGTGTCGGTGATGAGGTCTCGCAGGTTCGAGGGATCGACGAACCCGACCTGTTGTGGTTGGTCGGCAAGTGGACCGTAGATCGTCACGCTGTCCTGATTCGTCTGGGTGACTGCGCCCGACACCTGGTCGACCGTCCACGTCAGACAGAACAGGGTGGTCAGGTCGTTTCCGTCACGAGTCTCGTGGCCGACCAGACCAATACGCCAAGATGCCACGCTGTCTTCGACGGATCGATCGACCGGATAGACGTAGCTCTGTCGCAGCGGTCGCCATCCGTTCACGAACTCTGCATCGCTCAATGACGCTTTGCCGGGCTCGACCTGTCGGACAATGGCCCATTGTTCGTTGGCGAAAGCGTCCATCAGCTGCTGCATGGTCAACAGATCGGCGATCGCCCGGGATACAGCTGATTCGGCGTCGCTCGGGCCCAGGTCTTGTCGCATCCCGCCGGGACATGCGTACGACGGCACGACTCGATTCTCCTCGTTCGGAATTCGATCCGGGGTGATCACATCGATTTCTCCGGCGCCAACCAGCGCGACTCCTGCCAGGCCGCCGTCGTTCGTCACGATGATGTCGACGGGCTCGATGGCGTTGCCTGCTCCTGCATTCACGACTTCGGCTTGGAGTAGGCCGGACTCGCCGGGGTCCTCCACGATCGTGGCCAATGCAGGGCGTCCGTCGATACCGACTATCGCGACCTGATCACCTGGTGCGACCGATCCACCGGCAAGCTCGGCGAACGCATCCACGTCGTCGAGCTGCACGAACGCCAAGCCTTCGGATACGTCGGACACCTCGGCGGTGGCTTCGACGACTTCGCCGCGACCGCTGACCTCGATCAGCCAGGGACTGTCGAGGATTCGTTCTCGGGTCACCACGATTCCGTCGTTCAGAACCACGCCGGTTGCGACCTGCACGCGCCCACAGCTGAATGCTTCGACTCGCACCAATGCCTGCCGCGCGGTTGCGGCCGCAGCCACGAGATCGAAAGATTCGGGCACCGTGGTGGATGGACCCGGAGTCACCGTCGGCTCGGCTACTTCGGAAACGACCGATGTAGTGGCCGGTGTCACCGATGCTTCAGGCGTCACCGCGGGACCGTCGTCATCGGCCGACTCAGATCGGTCTATGAGAGCAAGGGCCAGGCCAGCGCCAAGTATCACCGCCACCACAAGGGCGGCAATTGCACCAACGAGCATCGGTGGTCGCCCAGTCGATCGCTGCCGCGGCGGCGTGAGATCGGCGGCGGCCAGCTCGGCGGCGAATTCGCCGGCCGACGCCTGCCGCAACGCAGGATCCTTGTTCATTGCCTTGGTGATCGCAGCTGCGAGTTCCTCGGGCACGGTGGGCGGCAGCGCAGGAAGCGGGTCTTCGTTGATACGGCGCATCAACGACAGCATCGGCGTGGTGCCCTCGGGGTCGCTGTAGGCCGGGTACCCGTTGAGCAACGCGAACAAGGTGGCACCGAGCGAGTAGATGTCGCTGGCTGCCCCGGACTCGACACCGTCGAAGACCTCGGGTGCGGTGTAGAGCGGCGTCATTGTCAGCGCTTGGGATGTACCCAATGCCTCGTCGGTCAAATGCGCAATGCCGAAATCGGCAACGTCGGCTTGGCCAGATCGCCGCATCAGGATGTTGGCTGGTTTCAGATCACGATGCAAGACACCGTTCTCGTGTGCGGCCTGCACGGCGTTGGCAATACCGAGGCCGATTTCTCGGACCCGCTCGGCAGGAAGCGAACCATCCTGCTTCAGTCGGTCCTGCAGGCTGCCACGTTCATAGAATGGCATGAGTAGGTACGGCTGGCCCAACGGGGTGAAGCCGCTTCCGTAAAGGGGCGCGATACCTGCCGCCTGCGACAGCCGACCCATCGCTCGACGTTCACGGTCGAACCGCCGTCGGGTGGTGTCACCGTCGACATTGGTCAGCACCTTCACCACGACACTGCGGTCGAGGTCGGCTTGACGAGCGCGATACACGATGGCGTTGCCGCCTGCAGCTATCCGCTCGATGTCGGTGAGTCCGGGGATACCCAGGTCGATCGATTCGATGGCACGATCGTAATTGGCGGCGGCGCGCCCGCGTCAGCACTACACCAACCAGCCGCGCCTGCAGGTCCACTCAGCCGGGGCAGCCTGCGGTCTGGGCGGCCCCACAAAGTGCCGTTTCCATCACCTGGATGGTTGCGAACGGATCGAGACCGGACCCGAGGTACCAGTTGTCGATGAAGAGCTCCCAGTGCAGGTGCAACGACGGATCGGCTGCACCACGGATGCCCAGGGCCGAGGCATTGGTGCCGCGATTGCCCTGCTCGCCCAGGCGCTGGCCGCGAGACACCCGGCCACCGATCGTCACCAGCGGATCGACTTCTTCGAGATGGGCCGAGATCGTGACCACCCGACCCGCACCAGGAATCTCACCATGGTCGACCACGACGAAGTTGCCGTAGAGCATCAACAGTGTCCAATGCGGGGTGAATCCGGCAATACCGGCCTGTTGCAGGAGCGCTTCGCGTTCGGGAACCGTTGGATCTTCGTAGTCATCGACCATGTACACCACGGTGCCATCGGCGATCGAGTAGGCCGAACGCTCGGCGGCCCCACAGTTGAAGTCGATACCGCGGTGGGTGCCGTTGCGGTACACACGTGGCGCGCCGGGAAGCGCACCCGAAGTCAACACCAGGGGGCACCGCTCGTCGGTGGGCGAGGCAATCACACCGCTCAGTGCTTGGGCGACCGCAAGTTGCTCCTGAGCCGACGGTCCATCTGCCAAGACGGAAACACCGTCTTGGCGTGTGTCGTTCGCCCACACGGAGAACTGCAGTGACGCCGACGGCCCAGTGATCATGCCCAGCGCCTGGCCGCCGACAATCGAACGGCCAACAGCAATACCGTCCTCGATCGCGGCCAGGCCGGCATAGACCGTCTGCGTGTTGGCGGTCCCGTTGAGCGGTCCGTGGTCGACCACCACATGGGGGCCGAGTTGAGCCTGCTGGGCCCAAGACCAATCCATTGCGGCCACGTCGCCCGCGTCGACAGCGACAGCAGGAGAGCGAACGACACCGACGACACGACCGTTGGCCGCAGCCACCACCGGAACCGACGCCCAGTCTTCGATACAGGTCAGGGTGTTCGTGCCGGCAACCATGCTGTCGTTGCGGACCAAGCCACAGTCCGGCAACGGCGTGATCAACGCGCCGGACACCTCACCCAGCGACACGGCTTCGGCGAACGGAAGTGGTGTCGGCACCGGAGTGGGGCTCGGGACCGGTGTCGCCGTTGCTTGCACCGCTGGGGTCGCGGCGGGGGTCGCTGATGCCAGCGGCGCAACCGTGGCGTTGTCGGGCTCTGCAACGACGGGGGTCGACACGGTCTCCTGGCCCAGCGCGAACCACCAGATCAGCAGCCCCAACCCGGCAGCGGCGGTGGTGGCGCTGATCATGCGTAGCAAGCGGGCACTTCTCGACACAATGGCAGAGGCTAGAGCCAACACAACGGCTGTGGTCGGACCCCTAGCGCTCGGACTCCACCACGGACGGCTTCCGCCCGCATGACCACGCCAGTCATAAAGTCGACATGTGACACACCGCACGGTGTTGCTGTGTTGCTTCGCTCCGCTCGGGCCGACGATCGTCGGACATGGCTTCCCATCGGCTAGCGCGGCCCCGTCCCTGTGTTGCTTCGCTCCGCTCGGGCCGACGATCGTCGGACATGGCTTCCCATCGGCTAGCGCGGCCCCGTCCCTGTGTTGCTTCGCTCCGCTCGGGCCGACGATCGTCGGACATGGCTTCCCATCGGCCGGCGCGGCCCCGTCCCTGTGTTGCGTCGCTCCGCTCGGGCCGACGTTCGTCGGACATGGCTTCCCATCGGCCGGCGCGGCCCCGTCCCTGTGTTGCGTCGCTCCGCTCGGGCCGACGTTCGTCGGACATGGCTTCCCATCGGCCGGCGCGGCCCCGTCCCTGTGTTGCGTCGCTCCGCTCGGGCCGACGTTCGTCGGACATGGCTTCCCATCGGCCGGCGCGGCCCCGTCCCTGAGTTGCGTCGCTCCGCTCGGGCCGACGTTCGTCGGACATGGCGGCACATCTTTTGACTCGCTGATGGGTGGGGCAACCGGCCCAGTCCCGGTGTATCTTCAACGGTCGTGACGGCGTGTTGGCTCCTATGCTCAACCCGTTCGAACTACAGGCGAGGAAGGCACTCGAAAATGCGTTGGCTGAAAACCGCAGGCGGGCTGTTGGCCATCATGGTGCTCATGGTGCTCATGGTGAGCTGCATCCGAATCGATGCGAAGATCAAGATCGAAGACGACGGCTCGGGCACCGTCGAGTACCTGACCGCACTCAATGCCGACTCCCTGACCAGTGTGCTCGGTGATTTCGATATTCCCGAATCGGAGATCGGTGACATCGGCGATCTTTGCCAACAGTTCGAAACCGACTTCTCGGCCACCTCCCAGCTACCCGACGGGGCGACAACGACTCCGTACAACGAAGATGGCTTCTGCGGAACCGTGATCGAATACGACTTCGGGCCATCTACCGACGCTTCGATACAGATCCAATCCATCCTCGAGGACCCCTCGGCTCGGCTCTACAAAGAAGGCGAAAACTGGATCTTCGAGGTCACCATCGATACCGAAGAACTCACGGCCGAGGCCGCCGATGCACCGGTGGAAATGCTGGATGCCCTGTTCGGCGATGCCAGCTACACCATCACGGTCGATCTACCCGGACGTGCGGTCGACGGTGAGAACAACGCCACCTCGATCGGCGACGATGGCGAGTTCACGTGGAACATCGACATCCTCGACCCGCCCGCTCAACTGTTCGCCCAGACCGAACCTGGTTCCGGGGGCGGCACGGGTGGCGGTAGCGGCGACGGTGGTGGTGGCGGCGGGATCGGCGCCTTGTTGATCGGCCTGGTTCTGCTCGGGCTCGCGGCCCTCATCGGCTTCCTTCTCTGGAAACGCAAGAACGGCACCGGCGAGACCCCGGACGCCGGTCTACACCAGCCCGGTATCTACCAGAACGATGCCACCATGATGCCGCCTGGCACAGCAACCATGCCGCCAGGCACAGCGAGCATGCCCCTCGCCGACGGTCCTGTCATCACGGCTGCGCCTCCGCCTGGCACCGTCACCCCTGTCGCTGGGGCCATGAACGAAACGGTGGTCATGAGCGCCGCCGACGTCGAGCAGTCGATCCAAGACCACGTGACCAACACCACCGCCGCAGCGTCGACGGAAGCGGTCTTCGACGAAGCACTGAACGCCTGGGTCATCGACGATCCTGCCCGTGGACGGCTCCGTCACGACACCGCCACCGACACCTGGCTCGCGATCTGACCATGGAACGCCAGAGAACCCGCCTGCTCGACTCGCTCGACAACGCCAGCGTCGATGTCGCCATCATCGGTGGCGGCATCAATGGTGCTGTCACTGCGGCCGCCCTCTCGGCCGCCGGGGTCAGCACTGCGCTGGTCGACCGCGGCGACTTTTCATCGTTCACCAGCCAAGAGTCCTCGAACCTGGTGTGGGGCGGATTCAAGTATCTGCAGTCGTACGAGTTTCGCCTCGTTCGTAAGTTGTCGATGTCGCGCAATCGCCTGACCGAGGCCTATCCCAGCCAGGTCGAGCCCATCGAGTTTCTGGCGACGTTCGACGACAACTCGCCGTATCCCGTGTGGTTGGCCGGCATGGGTGCGGTTGCCTACTGGGCCATTGGCAACTTTGCCACCGACCGACCACGCGTACTTCGACCGTCGACCGTCGAAAAGATCGAACCGGTCATCGACACCTCTCGTGCCAAAGGCGGGTTGATCTACTCCGACGCCTACCTGCCGGACAACGACGCCCGCTTCACGTTCGGCTTCGTCAAGAGCGCCCTGGACCGGGGTTCGCTGACGGCGAACTACACCGAACTCACACGCGCTGACTTCGCGGACGGCTGGTGGACACTGCACCTGACCGATGTGCTCGACGGCTCGGCGCGTACACTGCGGGCTCGAACAATCGTGAATGCAACCGGGCCCTGGATCGATCAGTTGAACACCCAGCTCGGTGTCACCACCGAGCACCGCATCGCACATTCCAAAGGCATCCATCTGATCGTGCCCCGAATTGGTTCCGGTGAACGCGTCTTTGCTTTCTTCGACGAAGACGAACGTCTCTACTACGTGATCCCCATGGGCGAACGATCGGTCATCGGCACCACCGACACCCGGGTCGACGATCCCATCACCACAGTCACCGATCAGGACCGAGATTTCGTGCTGCGTCAGATAAATGCACGACTCGACCTCGACGCTCCGCTCACCATCGACGATGTCATTGCGGAACGATGCGGCGTTCGCCCCCTGGTCGTTGGTGCGTCGGGAGATCACGAGGAAAGCGACTGGCTCCAACTCTCTCGCAAGCATGAAATCGAGATCGACCGCGACCGAGGCGTGGTATCCATTTTCGGCGGCAAGCTCACCGACTGTCTGAACGTGGGCGAAGAAGTTCTCGATGCCGTCGCCGAGCTGGGGATCGCCACGAACAAACTCGACGATTCATGGTTCGGTGAGCCCCCTGCGGCTGAGCTGGCGCGCTTCCAGGCACGGATCCGGGCCAGTGACCACATCGACACCGACAACGCACTCACGTTGTGGCAGCGCTACGGCCGCCGGGCGAACTTCGTGCTCGACCGAGTCATCGAGGAACCAGCCCTCGCCGAGATCCTGTGGGACGAACCTCGCTACCTCAAAGCCGAGATCGTCGAGATCGGCGAACACGAGATGGTCGCATGTGTCGAGGACTTTCTGCGGCGGCGTACCAGCCTGTCCTTGACCGAGTACGGCGACGAGCTCGACGACCGAATCACCGAAATCTCCGAGTTGCTCGGCATCACCACCGCCACCCACTGATAACGCTGCGGCTGGTTCAGGCGCAGCGTTCTCAGCCTCTTGGGGCCTCGGTTTGCTCAACGCACGCCCGCAGGCCACAGTTGGCACATGGAATTCGACCTGGCCCAGACCGACGCGCTGCTCTCGACCACCAGGGCGGTGCGCAAACGACTCGACCTCGATCGAGAAGTCCCCGACGATGTGCTGCTCGAGTGCCTGCAGCTGGCGGTGCAGGCTCCAACCGGTTCGAATCGGCAGGGCTGGCGCTGGATGGTGGTGCGCGATGCCGAGAAGAAAGAGGCCCTCGCCAGCATCTACCGCCGGGTCGGCGGCGACTATCTCGCAGCCGCAGCCAAAGACGCCGACACCGGTAGCCAAACGGGTCGCGTGCTGGACTCAGCCAATTTTCTGGCAGAGAATCTGGGCGATGTTCCGGTGATGGTCATCCCCATGATCATCGGCCGCCTCGACGACGGCACCACCAACTCCGCCGCTGGTCTCTTCGGTTCCATCATCCCCGCAATGTGGAGCTTCCAACTGGCGCTGCGCAGCCGAGGGTTGGGCAGCTGCTACACCACATTGCATCTGGCCGCCGAAGCCGAAGCCGCCGAGCTGTTGGGGATTCCAGATCACATGAGTCAGGCGGGGTTGCTTCCTGTTGCCTACACCAAGGGCACCGACTTCAAGGCGGCCAAGCGCCCTCCGGTGTCGGAGATCACCTATCTCGACACCTACAAGAATCCGATCGCCTGATCATCGTGCAGGTGCCGGCGCTGGAGATTGCGCTGTGCGGCGAGGCGGTCTTCTCCGAGTGGGTGGGAGCGCCGACGGCGGTCGTGCATGGCGATGTGGGGGCGCCGAATCTGCGGGTGACCGCCGATGGGGCGATCGGGTTCCTCGATTGGGACGAGAGCCGCGTCGACATCACCGCCCACGACCTGTCACCTCTGGGCGTCCAAGTTCTCGATGACGCCGAACATACTGCAGCTACTCGGCTCTCGCACGCATGGGAGGCGGCCAACGGTTGGACCGCGGAACCCGACTATGCCCGACGGCGGCTCGCCGAGCTGAACTGATAATTCGCCGACGCCACCGTGACAGAGCTGTAAGCTGCTGCCGCTACAAGGGGGCGAGATCGCCGACTACTCGATGGTGAACTGGCGCGTTCGCAATGCAAGGCTTGCGGTCAGCGGGAGTGCAGCACCTCGGCCACGATACCGGCGGCGTCGAGACCCACATGGGCCAGAATCTCGTCGGGGTCACCGTGAGGTAGATACGTGTCCGGCAAGCCCATCACCCGTACCCGTGGCGGCGACGGCGAGTCGGAGAGATCCATCGCGATCATGGAGCCAACGCCCCCGGCCGCCAAGCCGTCTTCGACCGTGATAACGACATCGTGGGTGGCGGCGTCTGCGAGCATGTCTGGATCGAGCGGCTTGATGCAGCGCACGTCGTAGAGCGTGGCGTTGATGCCCTCGGCTACCAGATCGGCGGCGGCAGCTTGGGCGGCCTCGACCATCTTGCCGACAGCCAGGATGCAGACGCCGCTGCCCGATGTGATCTTACGCGCAGCAAATCCTGTGCCGACTTCGTGCTCGTTCACCAGCCGTGCGCTCGTGCGTGGCCAACGGATGGCCACCGGGCCCTCGGCCGTGTCGAGGGCATCGTTGAGCATGACCTGCACTTCCTGATACGACGACGGCGCCAGCATCGTCATGCCCGGCACCTTGGTCATAAGCACCATGTCGATCACGCCGTGGGCCGAGGCACCGTCGGGACCGGTGACGCCCGCACGATCGATGCAGAAGACGACCGGCAGCTGATGCAGGCCGACATCGAGCAGGACCTGGTCGATCGCTCGAGTCAGGAAACTGCTGTAGATCGCAACGACCGGGCGAAGGCCGCCCATGGCCATTCCTGCCGCAGACGTGACGGCGTGTTGTTCGGCGATACCCACGTCGAAGGCACGATCGGGAAACCGTTCGGCAAAGGGCAACAGACCCGTGCTGTCGGGCATCGCTGCGGTCAACGCAACGAGCTCGGGAACCCGCTCGCCAGCCTTTACCAAGGCCTCGGCGAACGCTGCGGTGTACTTGCCCCGGGGTGGGTCGGCCACCGCCACGGGCGCAACGGTCTGTGCTTCCTCGTCGGTGCCGTTGTCGAAGGGTCCCGTGTCGTGCATGCGCTTGACGGGATCGTTCTCGGCCGGCGCATAACCGCGGCCTTTCTGCGTCACGACGTGCACCACCACGGGGCCAGCGATCTCTGCAGCATTGCTCAGGGCTTGCTCAAGTCCCGCAATGTCATGGCCGTCGAACGGACCGGTGTAGCGCACACCGAGATTCTCGAAGAACGAGGTCGGCTCCCACATCTCTCGGACAGCAGCTTTGGCTGCGTCCATTGCCCGTTCGACTTCGCGACCCACAACCGGGACATCGCTGATCAAGCGTTCGAGACGATTCTGTTGGCGAACGAACTTGGCGTTGACTCGCAGGCGGGCCAGGCTCTCGCCCAGCTTGGAGACCGTGGGTGCATACGAACGACCATTGTCGTTCAATACGATGGTCACATCGCTGCCGGCGTGGCCGAGATTGTTGAGCCCCTCGAATGCCATGCCGCCGGTCATCGAGCCATCGCCGATCACGGCGACGATCTTGCGGGTGCTGTCTTGGTTCTGTCGGAAGGCCGTCGCCATGCCGTGGGCATAACTCATGGCGGTCGAGGCGTGGCTGTTCTCGATCCAATCGTGTTCACTCTCGGCTTGCGAGGGATACCCGGAGAGCCCGCCGGTTTGGCGCAATGTCGTAAAATCATCGACGCGGCCGGTGAGCATCTTGTGCACATACGCCTGATGGCCCGTATCGAAGAGCAACACATCGTGAGGCGAGTCGAAAACACGATGAAGAGCAATCGTGAGTTCGACGATGCCCAAATTCGATCCGAGATGACCACCTTGCACGGCCACGGCGTCGAGGATGGCGTCGCGCAATTCTCGACACAGCTCATCGAGCTGAGACGACGACAAGCGGCGCAAGTCGGAGGGCTGGGTGATCTGCCTAAGTAACACCGCTATCCACGCTAGTGCCGAAATCGTCTGCACCCGAGTCGTATCGCTCGGGTTTTGCGGTAACCGGTGTTCTGTTCGTCACGAGCGAGTACAGCCAACTCGCTCCGTAGCCGAATGCAACGATAGCCACCCCACCCACACCATCTATCCAATAGTGGTTGGCCGTGACCACGATCGCGAACAGTGTCAGCAGCGGATAGGCCCCGGCCAGCAGTTTGGCCCACGTGCGGCGCACCCGTGGCGCAACGACCAGTGCACACCAGAGCGCCCACGCAATGTGCAGGCTGGGCATGGCCGCATATTGGTTCGATATCGAAGCCAATGGCGACGATTCGAACGACCAGATCCCACCCAGTTCGACCATTGTGTCGACATAAAGGGCATCGGCACGGCACGCGCCGTATTCGCCGCAGTCGCCCAACAGCCGCGGTGGCATCAGCGGAAAGGCGGCAAAGCCAGCCACGGCCGACGCCGTGGCGACGAGCCCGGCCCGCCTCCAGAAGCGGAAGTCATCCGGGAAACGCGCATAGAGCCAGATCAGGACACCGAAAGTCACCAGGAAATGCAGCGAGCTGTAGAACAGATTCCAGAACTGCACGAAGCCAGTCATGTCGATGAAGGTGGCCTGGAGACTCGGTTCGAAGTAGAGACCCATCGCCTCCTCGACCGCAATGATGTGATCGGCGTTGCGGGCTGCAACTTCGGGTTCGACGGCGGCGGACCCGAACCAATTCCGCACCATCGAATAGGCGAAATAGACACCGCCCACGAGCAGTATCTCGACCCAGGCGCGCAACCCAGCTTCGCCGGGCTCGGCAGGCGACCCGACGGGGCTCAAGTGACCTCCGCTGCCGCCTCGACAGGGTGCTGATCCGACGTCTTGTTGAACATCAGCGAAGGCAAACCAATGAGGGAGGTGACGATCGTCAGGGCGTAGATGGTGAGACCGAGCGCCACTGCTTCCTCACGCGGCACCCCCAACTCTCCGAGGAACAACGCCAGCGCGCCCTCTCTCACGCCCAGTCCACCAATTCCCAGCGGCAGAACCTGCACGATCAGCACGGCAGGAATGAACGCCAGCGCAGCCCGAAAGCCGAACCCCTCGATGCCGATGGATTGGGCGGCAAACCAATAGCTCAGCACGAGCATGCCCTGATAGGCGGCGCCGCTGGCCAGGATGCGCCCGACTTGGCGTGGCTTGTGGCGCAGCACATCGAGACCCTCGTGGATGGCGTGCAGCCAGGCCAGTGAGCTGTCGTAGCGATCCAACAAACGGCCGCTGTAATTGTTGCCCGCGGCAAGAATGATCATGAGTAGAACCACCAGCGTCGCAATAGCGGCGATGAATGCGCCCCGGGTGGCGGCACCGAGTGAGCGCAGGTTCGAGTCAAGCGCCAAGCCCAAAAAGATGGATGCGGGCAGGACCATCCAGCCACTGAGGCGCTCGAAGATCACGGTGGTGAAGCTGGTGGGGCGATCGCCGGTGTCCTTGCCCAGTCGTGAGACCCGAATCACATCACCGCCGACTGTTGTCGGCAAGAAACTCGAGACGAACTGCCCGGCGAAGTTGTGCCACACCAGCCGCCATGTCGACACCTGCAGATCGAGAGCGTCACACACTTGTTTCCATCGCAACGCGGCCAGGACCACTGAACCAATGACCCCAGCGAGCGCAGCTCCAAGCCATGCAACGGCCGCGCCATCGTCGGGCCACAGGATCCCGAAATCGACGTCGACCCACACGAAAAGGAAGACGAGCAACCCCGCACTGACACCGAGGCGCAGTAGGAGAATCAGGGCGGACTTGGTGGTCATGGCAACGTCAGCTCTACTGCGGAGACCCGCTGGCCTTGGCCAGGAACTGCTGGGCTTCGACCATCACGCGGACCACGCGCCCACTGGCCAACTCTTGGCTTTGCTCATCGAGCACCGATACAACGAACACGTAGCGCCGTCCTTCGACGCGCTCGAGGGTGGCGATGGTGGTGACCGCGCATCCGATCGAGGCAGCCCGGATGTGGTCGATCTGCACTCGCATCGCCACCGAGGTCGAGCCCTCGGGCACACGCAGTGCCAGCACCTGGAAACTGGCTTGCTCGCACCAGGCCAGGATCTGTGAGGTCGCCAGAACGGGAACGTCGCCGGTTCCGACACTGATGGCAGTGTCGGAGTCAGTGACTATTCGTTGCTCGCGGGCCTGCGCCCCCGGTTCGATGTGCACCTGGGTACGATACGGCATACCTCGCCGCCGAACGACCACCTTGGCGGCACCCGCTGCGTTCGCTGTTGCTCGCAACAGCCGAGGAGGATCGTGATCGATCAGGCACTGTTGGAAAAGACTCTCACCACCGCCACCGGGCGTGGAGGCGAGTTTGCCGAAATTTTCGTCGAGGATCGCCAGTCATCTGGTGCCCTGCTCGACGACGACCGAATCGAGGAGCTCACGTCTGGCCGTAGCCGGGGCGCCGGTATTCGCGTGCTGGTGGGCGAGTCGACAGGCTTTGCGCACACCGCTGATCTCAGTGAGGCGGGACTGTTGGCCGCCGCCAGAGCTGCCGCCGATGCAGCCCGAGACGGCAACGGTGGTGTCACCACCGTTGATCTGTCGACCCAGACCGTGGCGACGCCGAGTCCGGTGTCGATCTACCCCGACAGCGTGGCCAAGCAGCGAAAGGTCGAGTTGCTGAACCTGGCCAACGACGCCGCACGAGCCATGGGCGACGCCATATCACAGGTGTCTGTCGGCTACGGCGATCTCCGACGCCGCATTCAGATTGCCACGAGCGATGGCCTCTTGACCGGCGACGACCAGGTCAAGACCCGCTTCTCGGTGTCGTGTGTCGCCAACGGCGACGCCGGCATGCAAACCGGACGCGAGTCCGTTGGCCACACGATGGGCTTCGAGCTCTTCGACCAATACGACGTGACCGAGCTCGCCCGTACCGCCGCCCAACGGGCAATCACCAAGCTGCTCGCCCGTCCGGCTCCTTCTGGCGAGGTCACCACCGTGATCGGCAAGGGAGGTGGTGGGGTGTTGTTCCACGAAGCATGCGGCCATGGCCTCGAGGCTGACCATGTGGCCAAGCAGTCAACCGTGTTCGCCGGCCGTATCGGCGAACTCGTCGCCAGCCCCATGGTGACCCTGATCGACGATGGCACGATGGCCCACGAGTGGGGCGCCTTCGCCGTCGACGACGAAGGCCGGCCTGCGCAACGCAACATCTTGATCGAAGACGGCATTCTGGTCGACTTCATGTGGGATGAGCTTCGCGCCCGCGCCGAAGGACGCCTCAGTTCTGGCAACGGCCGGCGCCAGAGCTACCAGCATCTGCCTATGGTCCGCATGACCAACACCTATATCGCCAATGGCGAAACCGACCCCGCAGACATCATTGCCGACACCGACTCGGGCATCTTTGTTGCCCAACTCGGCGGCGGCCAGGTCAACACGGTGAACGGCGACTTCGTGTTCGGCATGACCGAGGCCTATCTGATCGAGAATGGCGAGATCACCGAGCCCATCCGTGAAGGCAACCTGATCGGCAACGGCCCCGAGGTCCTGACCAGCATCGATGCCCTGGGCAACGACTTCGAAATGGGCAGCCCGGGTACGTGCGGCAAAGACGGGCAAGGTGTTTCGGTGGGCGACGGTACGCCCACGCTGCGGGTGCCGGCATTGACCGTTGGCGGCACGGCCGCCTAGGCCGTTCACATCATGCTTGAAGACCTTTACGCACTCGGTGACCGGGTTGTCGCCCGAGCAAAACCGGGCGAACAGATCGAAGCGATCGTCGTCAGTGAAACCGATACCGAAGTCCGCGTGTTCGACGGCGACGTCGAGGCGTTCACCTCGGCCACATCGCGAGGAATCGGCATTCGGGTCATCCACGATCAGCGGCAGGGTTTCGCCTGGGCCGGAACGCTTGACCCCGACATCATCGACTCGACTCTGAACGAGGCTCGCGACAACGCCACCTTCGGATCCATCGACCCCGACCTGGACCTGGCCGAACCCGACGGCGTGCCCATGGCCGAACTCGTTCTCTACGACGAATCGGTCGAAAACTTCGCCACCGACGACAAGATCGCCCTGGCTCTGGAACTCGAGGCCATGACCAAGGACCGTGACCCTCGGGTCATGCTGGTCGAGTCGGTCGACTACGCCGACAGCGTCGGCCATGGCGTCGTGGTATCCACCAAAGGCATCCGCATCGGCGGCCAAGACAGCGGCAGCTACTGCACCGCCACCGTGATTGCCGGGGGCGAAGACGAAACCCAGGTCGGCTTTGGCTATTCGGTCGACCGCGACCCCGGCAAGCTCGACCTCGACCATGCCTCGCAGATGTCCGTCGAACGCTCGACTCGGCTGCTGGGCGCAATCAAGCCGGAGACCGAACGGCTCACCGTGGTGCTCGACCCCATGGTCACGGCGCAGTTCCTGGGCATCATTGGCTCCACCATGTCGGGCGAAGCCATGCTCAAGGGTCGGTCACTTTTCGCGGACCGGCTAGGTGACACCGTTGCTGCAGCCGCCATCACGTTGGTCGACGACCCAACGAACCCCAAGGCATTCACCGCTTCCGAAGCCGACGGCGAGGGACTGGCAACGCGTCGCAATGTGCTGATCGATCAGGGACGCCTCGACAAGTTCGTTCACAACAGCTACACCGGCCGTCGCCTCAACACTGCATCGACCGGAAACGCCGTACGCGGCTTCTCCTCTACACCCAGCGTGGGTACCATTGCGCTGTCGCTGGTGCCCGGTGAACGCTCGCAGGCAGACATGATCGCCGGCATCGACAACGGTGTGCTGATCCAGGGTGTCTCCGGGCTGCACTCCGGGGTGAATCCGGTGAGCGGCGACTTCTCGACCGGCGCCGATGGTCTTCGCATCCGCAACGGAGAACTGGCCGAACCCCTGCGAGAATTCACCATTGGTTCCACGCTGCAACGCATGCTGCTCGATGTGCTCGAGGTCGGTGGCGACATCGAGTGGTTGCCCAGCAGTGCGGCGGGCCTGTCGCTCACCGTTGGCGACATCACGCTCAGCGGCGCCTGAGCCGACCACACTTCGCACGTGTCTATCTTCCGCGCAATTGTCCTTGGCATTGTGCAAGGGCTCACCGAGTTTCTGCCTGTCTCATCCAGTGGCCACCTACAGCTGGTCCCGTGGCTCTTCGACTGGAACGACTTCGAAGACAACCAGGAGCTGGCAAACGCGTTCGACGTCGCATTACACATGGGCACGTTGGTTGGTGCGGTGGCCTACTTCTGGAGCGATATCTGGCGGTACCTGAAGGCGGGCCTTGGGTCGTTGAACCCCGCAAATCGCGCCGGTGGGTTGTCGACCGACGCTCGCGTGGCCTGGCTGCTCATCGTGGCGACCATCCCTGCTGGGATCACCGGTGTGCTACTCGAAGAAGTGCTGAAGAGCGACGACAAGATCTGGCTCACGGCGACAGCGCTGGCGGTCTTCGGTGTGGTGCTGGCAGCTGCTGACCGGCTGCCCGGTGACCGAGATGTCGATTCGTTTCGGCTCAAGGACGCGTTAGCCGTAGGCATTGGTCAGGCCTTGGCTCTTCAGCCTGGTGTCTCGCGTTCTGGAATCACTATCACCGTGGCTCGAGTGTTGAAATTCGATCGAGTCAACGCCGCCCGACTTTCGTTCCTGATGAGCCTGCCGATCATCGCCGGCGCCGGTCTCTTCAAGTATCTCGATATCGGTGGCCTGAGCGGCATCCCGTCGGACATGAAGGCGGCGTTCGCTGCGGGAATGATTGCATCGGCAATCACCGGCTTCCTGGCCGTCTGGGGCCTGATCAAACTGCTGGCCAAGGTGACCTTCGACGGTTTCGCCATCTATCGAGTCGTCGCCGCCATCGGCGTGTTCATCGTCCTGATCATCCGCTGACCAATTTCGGATCTGCGGGCGTCTCATTGCGCCCACCCGGCGCTGCCGCTGCTTAGCCGATAAGAGTGATGGTCAGTGGCCTGAGCGACGCCGCCGTGACATCGCCCACCTTCGCTTCGCTCACTGCCACGGTGATTTCATCCTGCGAAAAGGCGAGCACGACCACATTGTTCGCCACCCGCCTGCTGGAAAAATTGGCACTATCGACGGTCCACAAGTCGACGAGATCCCCGTCGGTCAAGAACGGCACGAGTCTGACGATCGGCACGGTCAGCGCCACGGTCCCCGACGCCAGGCCTGATGCGTCGGCGGTAAAAGACGAGCCGGTCACCCGCTGGCCGAGCACGATCTCGCCGGGGAACAATGTGACTTTGGCCCGGCTATCGGGCGCCAGATCGCGGACCGAACCCGGCGACAGCAGACTCAGCGGAAGCTCTCGCTGCTCGACAGCACCGGCAACGAGTTCGCCCGGCTCCACTTGTTGGTTCACCACCAGCACTGCATCCAGGCTTCCCCATTCGAGGCGCTGCTGGTCGAGCTCATCGAACTCGGCAATCAGGCTCAGGCCAATGGCCACGCCGAGCGCAACCACCACCCCCGCCCGGATTCCACGATGGCGAAGCACCCGGCGAATCCGGGACGGTGCCCAGATCACTCGAAGTGCGTGAGTTCGTTGACGAACACGCATGTCCGCCTCCCTTGATCAGTTTGATGCTGGGGAAGCAGATGCACGCAATCTATCGACAACGAGCTCGTGCTCGCTCGTTTCAGGTCCCCGCAGGGATTCGGTGACCGAGATTTCTCAGTCGGTTGATGACTTGCTCGTGGTCGACGAAGATTCCGACGACGTGGACTTCTTCGGTTTCTTTGACGAGTCAGACGACGTACTCGATGACGAGTCGCTGGTCGAAGAAGATTCAGACGACTTCGGCGTATCGACAGCTGTCGACGACGAGCCTCGGCTGTCGTTCTTGTAGAAGCCTGTGCCTTTGAAGGTGATACCAGGCGCGCTGAACACCTTGCTCACCTTGCCGCGGCCGCTTTTGGCGCAGCCCTCAGGACTGCGACCAGACTTCTTGGTCGGGCATTTGTCGAGGGTGTCTTCGGAGAAGGCTTGCTGCAGCTCGAAGTCGAGTCCGCAAGTCTCGCAGTGATAGTCATACGTTGGCATATTCCGGGTGACAGACTACCGCAAGTGAATTTCGATTGGCTCCTTGTGGTGGGAGCGTTCTTTCTGGGCACATTCCCGTCGGCACTGCTGATCGGTCGTATTGTCGGTCACAATCCCACGCGTGAGGGCTCGGGGAATCCAGGTGCGACCAATATGTTTCGCATCGCAGGACTGAAGGCAGGCGGCGCCACGCTGGTCGTCGATGTGCTCAAGGCGCTCATCCCCACACTGATCGGCCAGTGGATTGGCGACACGACACTTGCGGCTGCAGCAGGCGCCGCCGCAGTCGTGGGCCACATCTTCCCCTTGGTGAGGTCGAGTCGCGGCGGCAAGGGCGTCGCCTGTTTCGGCGGACTCACGATCGGAGCGTGGCCCATTCTTGCGCCGATCGCGCTGGTCGTCTGGATCAGCACCGCCAAACTCTCCGGGCATTCGTTCATCGGCGCCATGGCGGGCACACCCACGGTCGCCATCGGCACCATGGTCCTGGGCCGACCATTGGCCGAGATCTTGATCGCCTGGGCAATCACTGTGCTCATCATCGCCAGACATCACCAGAACATCCGCGACTTCCTCGGGTAGCCCGGGGGTAGCCCGGCTTTCGACTCGTTCCTCGCCGAAACCCTTTCTTCGAGTGTCGTTGCGAGCCGAACGAAGCAACCTCGGGCGAAACACCGACCACTACGCTGAGCACATGCCCTCAGTACGTAAGGCCGTCATTCCCGCTGCTGGTCTCGGAACCCGTTTCCTGCCAGCCACCAAAGCTGTTCCCAAGGAGATGTTGCCCATCGTCGACAAGCCGGCAATCCAATATGTGATCGAAGAAGCCATCGGTGCCGGCATCGAAGACATCTTGATCATCACGGCGCCGTCGAAGAAGTCGCTCGAAGACCACTTCGACACCAACTACGAACTCGAAGGCCTGCTCGAGGCGCGAGGCAAGACCGACATGCTCGAGATGGTGCAGCACATCTCCTCGATGATCAAGCTGCACTTCACCCGCCAGGGTCGACCGCTCGGACTCGGCCATGCAATCGGGATGGCTCGCAGCTTCATCGGCGACCAGCCATTCGCCGTGCTGCTGCCCGATGACATCTTGGTCGACGACGGCGCGCTGCTGCGCCGCATGATCGAGGTGCAATCCGAGACTGGTTCCGCAGTGATCGCTGCTGGCCACTACCCCCTCGAAGAGGTCATCTCCTATGGGGTCATCGATCCCATCAGCGTCGACGGCGATCGTATTGCGGTGAAACGTATCGTCGAGAAACCGCCGATCGAGAAGGCGGCCTCGAACTATGGCCTGGCTCCGGGGCGGTATGTATTTCCGTCGGCGATCTTCGACGAGATCGATGCCACCGCTCCGGGTGTGGGCGGCGAGATTCAGATCACCGACGCCATTGACGCCATGATCGACAAGGGAGGAGTCACCGCCTGTGTGAACTCCGGTAGGCGCTACGACGCTGGCCAGAAACTCGACTACCTGCGAGCCAACATCGAGATCGCCCTGACCCATCCCGAACTCGGCGACGACTTCCGAGCCCTACTGACCAGAATCGTGAAGGAGCAAGGGATCGCATGATTCCACTCACCGAGGCACACACCTATGTGCTCCAGGGGTGTGCACCGCTCGAAACTGCCAGCACTCGCTCCGCCGAGGCCCTCGGTCTGGTCACCGCCGAGCCGATCATGAGCAATGAGCAAGTCCCGCCGTTCAACAACACGGCAGTCGACGGCTATGCCGTGATCGCGTCCGACACTGCTGGTGCTCCCGTCGACTTGAACGTCGTCGGCGCAATCGCCGCCGGGCAGGCACCGTCGACGCCGGTCACTGCTGGCACGGCAGTCCGCATCATGACCGGAGCGCCGCTGCCCGATGGTGCAGACGCCATCGTCATGGTCGAAGACACCACCACCAGCGACGACCAGACAACCGTGACCATAAACAGCAGCGTCGAAGCCGGTTCTGCGGTGCGTCGCGCCGGCGAGGACATGCAGCCCGGCCAGCAGGTGTTCGACGCCGGCACGCTGCTGCAGCCCGGACACCTGGGTGTGCTGGCCACGCTCGGTATCGAAGAAATAGCCACCCACCGCCGCCCACTGGTCGGTGTGATCTCCACCGGCGACGAACTCGTCGAAGGAGCCCAAGAGCTCGCCCCGGGCCAGATCCGCGACTCGAACCGGCGCACGCTGCTGGCCATGGTCGAACAAGCTGGCTGCACACCGGTCGACCTCGGCCTGATCCGCGACGACGAAGCTGCGGTCGAGGCTGCGCTGCGTGCTGGGGCCCAGCAGTGCGATGCCATCATCACCAGTGGCGGCGTCAGTATGGGCGACTTCGACTATGTGAAACTCGTGTTGGCTCGTATTGCAGATATGCGATGGATGCAGATCGCCATCAAGCCTGCCAAGCCAATGGCCTTCGGCACATTGGGTGATACCCCGATCTTCGGGCTGCCCGGAAACCCTGTTTCGTCGATGGTGTCGTTCGAGCTGTTGGCCCGACCAGGGCTGCGCAAGATGATGGGCCTGACCGGCGACCAGCTGGATCGACCTCGTATCAGCGCAGTCGCCGAGGGCCCGCTCCCGCGTCGCCCCGACGGCAAGACCCACTTCGCTCGCGTCAACCTGCGGTGGGTCGACGGCACCGCACTCATCCGCTCTGCCGGCGGTCAGGGCTCACACCAACTCTCGGCCATGGCCGGGGCCGACGCACTGGCGGTGCTTTCCGACGGCGACGGCCTCGCCGAAGGAGACAGCGCCATCGTCTTCGTGCTTCACGGCGACTGACAGATCTGGCGTTACGTTGCCCTTGACTCCCCTCGCATCGGGCTCTGCGCGCGACACCACAATCGACTGGAGGTCTGCGAGGCTTCCGGGAACGTATGGGCCAAGGTGGCCATATCTCGCAGTCGAAAGCGTTCAATTGGCATTTCCAGCAGCTAGAACTAGTTCTCGATGAAGACCGACTACACCCCCGACAACACCCGATCGTCGCTCGCGATCCTGGTTTCGTTGGGCGTCATCGTTGCGGTTGTCGCTGCGCTATTCGGCCTCAGCGACAAACCCGATGTGTCGACCATCGTCATCACTCCAGCCGGAGAGGAGCCCGCTGTTCTCGCTCCTGTCGACAATTTCGGTTTCGGAAGCGAGGCCACCACCGCCGATGACCTCTCCGGCGAGACCCCTATCGGCACCGAATCAGGCGACGACCTGCTCGACGAGTCGGGTGAATTTGGCGACGGAAACGACGACACGAGCGCCAGCGATGAAACTCGGGTTCCCGAGGGCGAAGTCATCGTCGTGCCGACGCTCGAACCCACGCCGACACCCGAGGTTGCCGCCGCAGTCGAGCCAACGCCGGTACCTTCCGAGGTAGAGGATGCAGATCCTTCGGCATCCACTGCGCTGGCGCCCTCGCTGCCCACAGCTGCGGGCAACGTGCAGGGAACCTTCTTCACTCGGGGCGATGAGAACGATGGCGCAGTCGTGTCGCAGAACCTGATCACGGTGAGCTTTGCCGAAGATGGCACAGGAGATTTCCAGGGCGTGCTCGACATCACCTACGTGGATGGCACACACATCTTGTTGAACATGTCGGGCCCGCTGGTCTTTGCCGCCAGCAATCCCCAGGTCGAAGCCACGCTCCAGGGGGCATTCACTCTCGACGCTCCGATCGACGCCGATGATGTCACCGCCACCGATGCCAGTCTGAGCATCAGCAGTCTCGAAGCAGGCTCGGGCTCACTGTGCACGACCAAGTGCTTCGGCTTCACCTTCCCACCCCAGTCGTAAATCTGTTCGAACGCTCCCCCTACCTGTCTTAGGGCGGTGCCATACTCGATCAATGCCCCAGGACGAGCTGCCACTGCCAGCTGACTTTGCACGAGAAGTCATCGACGTTTCGGTCGCCGACGAGATGTCCGAATCTTTCCTGGCCTACTCGCTGTCGGTCATCACCAGCCGAGCCATTCCCGATGTGCGCGACGGCCTCAAGCCAGTACAGCGGCGCATTCTGTACTCGATGCTCAACATGGGTATTCGCCCCGACGGACCCCATCGCAAATGTGCGCGCGTGGTGGGTGACACCATTGGTAAGTACCACCCGCACGGCGACAGCGCCATCTACGACGCACTCGTTCGCATGGGTCAGGATTTCTCTCGCAACGTCACCCTGATCGATCCGCAAGGAAACTTCGGCAGCCTGGACCAGCCTCCGGCCGCCTACCGCTACACCGAGTGCCGCCTGACCCCGGCTGCCATGTCCATGCTGGGCGAGCTCGACGAGGAGACGATCGAGTTCACCCCCACCTACGACGGCGACTCGGTCGAACCAGAGTCGCTGCCCGGCCTGTTGCCCAACCTGTTGGTCAATGGCACCAGTGGCATCGCCGTCGGTATGGCGACATCGATGGCGCCCCACAACCTGGTCGAAATCGCCGACGCCATCGAGCTGGTCGTCACGCAGCGGCGCCCCAAGCCCACTGTGCACGATCTGATGGCCCATGTGCCGGGGCCCGACTTCCCGTCCGGCGGCATCATCGTCGACAACGGTTTGGCCGAGATGTACGAGACCGGTCGGGGGTCGGTCACCCTGCGGGCTCGCGCACATGTCGAGCAGCTCACGCCCAAGCGCCAGGGCATCATCGTGACCGAGTTGCCCTATCTGGTCGGCCCCGAGAAGATCGTCGAGAAGGTGAATGCGCTGTTGCGCGACGACAAGATCAAGGGCGTCGACCGCATCACCAACTTCAGCGATCGCCATTCGGGTTTGCGGCTGCAGATCGACTGCGAAATCGGGGTGAACCCGCAAGCGGTTCTGGCGCAGCTGTATCGCATGACCCCGCTCGAAGACACGTTCACGATCAACAATGTGGCCTTGGTCGATGGTGTCCCGACCACGCTGGGCCTCTACGACCTGTGCCAGCACTACATCACGCACCGACTCGACATCATTCGACGCCGCACCGAATTCCGCCTGGCCAAGGCACAAGACCGGTTGCACATCGTGCAGGGCCTGCTCATTGCACTCGACAACATCGATCAGGTCATCGCCATCATCCGTGGGTCCGAGACCGTTCCCGAAGCCCGAGCATCACTCGTCGAACAACTCGACCTGACCGAGATCCAGGCCACTCATATTCTCGATATGCAGTTTCGGCGCCTGGTAGGTCTCGAGAAGCAGAAGCTGATCGACGAACACGACACACTCGTGACCACCATCGACGACTACGAGAAGCTACTGGCCAGCGAGAACCGTCAACGCAAGCTGGTTATGGCCGAGCTGCGTGAACTGGTCGACGAACACGGTCGCGACCGTCGATCCGAGATCATCGCCGAGAGCGATGTGCAGACCTTCTCCCCTGCGGACCTGGCGCCGGCAGCCGTCAGCGTCGAAGTTGCCGACGAGCCATGTCTGGTGACCTTGTCGTCGTCTGGCCAGCTCGGGCGCGAGCCGACCGAGGGCGCAAAGCGAGCCAAGCCGGGTCGACACGATCTGGTGATAGCCAGCGTCGAGACCACGACCGCGTCGCTCGTGTGGGCGATCACCTCCGAAGGTCGTGCGCTGTCGGCGCTGGCCAACGACGCCGAAGACACCTCGGGCCGCACTCGTGGCGTGGCCGCCAGTCAGCTGTTCGGCACCAATCGCGGCGAAGAGATCCTGACCATCTCCTCGGGGCCTTTCGGCGGGCATGTGGTGCTGGTGACCGAGCAGGGTACGGCCAAGCGCATCACGGCCGAAGAACTCGAAGGCACCCGGTCCGGCAGCACCGTGATGCGCCTCAAAGACGGCGACAAACTCGTTGCAGCTTTCATCGCCGCCGACGATCTCGACATCGTCATGGTGGCCGACAACGCCAGCGTGCTACGCACCGCGGTCGACGGCATCAGCGTGCAGGGTCGCGGCGCCGGCGGTGTCGCGGGCATGAAGGTCAAAGATGGCGCCAAGCTCATCGCAGCCGGGCCGATCGATCCCCAGAACTGGGACGGCGCGGTGGTCTCGGTCACCAGCAATGCCGAAGCCAAAGCCACCCCGTACGATGAGATCCCAGCCAAAGGCCGTGGCGGCGGCGGCGTACGGCTCACCAAATTACGCGACGGTGAACATCTGGCCGCCGCCTTCGTTGGTTCGACCGAAGACCTATGGGTGTTGATGTCGACCGACGACGATGCGACAAAACTCGATCCCACCCCGGTGCCATTCGACATGGAACCGACCAAGCGAGATCTCGTCAGCTCCAGCACCGACCGCCAGATCCTGCACATCTCACCGGTTCGCTGGAACTAACCGCCCCCCCAAGCAGCACCGACCTTCTTCTGACCGAAAGCCCCACCACTTCATGGCTACGAAATCCGATTACAACGCAGCAGCAATTCAGACCCTCGAGGGCCTTGAGGCCGTTCGCAAGCGCCCCGGGATGTATATCGGCGGCACCGGCAGCGAAGGTCTGATCCACTTGGTGTGGGAGCTCATCGACAACGGCGTCGACGAAGCCGCTGGCGGCTACGCCAACAAGATCGAAGTGGTCTTCCACCGAGACAAGTCGATCGAGGTCATCGACAACGGCCGTGGCATCCCGATCGGCAAACATCCCAAACACAACGTGTCTGCCCTCGAGGTCGTACTGACCGAGCTGCATGCCGGCGGCAAGTTCGGCGGCGGGGCCTACGGCGCCTCCGGCGGCTTGCACGGTGTAGGCGCATCGGTCGTGAATGGGCTCAGCTCAAAACTGACAGCCGAGGTCGACCGCGACGGCTACACATGGAAGCTCGACTTCAAAGACCAGAAGGCCGGCCATTTCAACGGAGGCCGTTTCAAAGCCGGTCACGAACTCGAAAAGGTCAAAAAGATCTCCAAGACCAAGACCGGAAGCCGAATTCGCTTCTGGCCCGACATGGACATTTTCGACCCTGATGCAACCATCGACTACGACATCGTGCGTGACCGCGTCGCCCGAGCCACGTTCTTGGTCCCGGGCCTCAAGATCAAGCTCATCGACAAGCGCACCGGCTCCAAGAACGAAGAAGAATTCCTGTCTCGGGGCGGTCTCAAAGACCTGGTCGAGTACGAGAGCACCGGCGACACCATCACTCGGGTCATCACGCTGAGCGGAATCGAGACGTTCGAAGAAAAGGTCTCGGTCAACGGCAAGATGACCATGGTCGAGCGGGAATGTATGGTCGACGTTGCGATGCGCTGGGTCGCTGGCTACGAAACCTCGGTGTCGTCGTTCGTGAACACCGTGCCCACACCCGACGGTGGCACGCATCTCGCTGGTTTCGAGCGAGCGCTCACCCGGGCCATCAACGACAAGCTGCTGCCGGGCACCAAGAAGCTGGCCAAGCTGGCCAAGCAAGACAAAGACCGCGCCGTCAAGGACGACGTGCACGAGGGGCTGGTCGCCGCCATCAAGGTCACGTTTCCCGAACCGCAGTTTCGTGGCCAGACCAAACGCGAGCTCGGAACGCCAGCGATCCAGAGCATCGTCTACGACATCGTCAAGACCCAGCTCACCGCATGGTTCGAGGGCGAAGGACCCAAGTCGCACGTCAATGCTGTCCGAGACAAGATGGCCACCGCCATCTTGAACCGCATGGCGTCACGCCAGGTGCTCGAGAACAAGCGCAAGGCCGCCAGCCTGGGATCGTCGGGTATGCCCGCAAAGCTGGCCGATTGCCGCAAACACGGCATCAACAGCGAACTGCTGGTGGTCGAAGGTGACTCGGCCGCTGGACCCGCCATGGCCGGTCGCGACAGTGCAACCATGGCCATACTGCCGCTGCGAGGCAAGGTCGTGAACGCCGCCAAAGCAACCGTCAAGCAGGTGCTCGACAACAGCGAAGCCCAAGCATTGTTCACCGCCGTTGGTGCCGGTAGTGGCGACGCCTTCGATCTCGACTCGGCTCGCTATGGCCGCATCGTCATCTTGTGCGACGCCGACGTCGATGGCAGCCATATTCGCTGCCTGTTGCTGACGCTCATGCACAAATACATGCGCCCCATGCTCGAAGCCGGTCGCATCTACGCCGCCCAACCGCCGCTGTTTACCACCAAGGTCAACGGCGAAAACTACCGGGCGTTCTCCGACGAGGAGAAGGAGTCGATCACCGTCGAGCTCAGCAAAGGCAACCGCAAGGCCGAGAACATCCGCTGGCAACGCTTCAAGGGGCTCGGCGAGATGAACGTCGACGAACTCGCCGCCGCAGCGCTGGATCCCGAAACCCGCATCCTGAAACGTCTGACCATGCACGACGGCGAGCAGGCCAAAGATGCCGCCAAGATGTTCGATGTGCTCATGGGCTCCAATGTCGAAGCCCGACGCGACTACATCGTGAAAGAAACCGCCCTCTTCGACCGCCAAGCTCTCGACGTCTAGGGGTAGTACGCCATGCGGCGCCGGGGCGCCGAATGGCTGTTTTCGAGCCACCACATCTGCGATCCCCCGGGCTTTTGCAGCCCGCTGGTAGTACGCCATACGGCGCCGGGGCGCCGAATGGCTGCTCTCGAGCCACCACATCTGCGATCCCCCGGGCTTTTGCAGCCCGCTGGTAGTACGCCATGCGGCGCCGGGGCGCCGAATGGCTGTTTTCGAGCCACCACATCTGCGATCCCCCGGGCTTTTGCAGCCCGCTGGTAGTACGCCATGCGGCGCCGGGGCGCACCACATCTGCAATCCCCCGGGCTCTTGCAACCCGCTGGTAGTACGCCATGCGGCGCCGGGGCGCCGAATGGCTGCTCTCGAGCCACCACATCTGCAATCCGCTAGGGATTGGTGGGCGATGGAGCGCGGAGGGGGACCGGCCCGTTTGCGCTGTCGGTGGTCCAGGCCATGGCGCTGCCACCCGACGACGTGAAGCCGACCACCGAAGATTCCAGCTCGACCGGGTCGCCTTGTGGCTCCATCGTGTCCGCATCGAACCATTGCACCGTGCTGCCACTACCCAAGATCACGGACCCTCGAGCCATTCCGAGCTGAAGGTCTTCGCCGAAATCGAAGTCGGGCAGCGTCACGACACGGGTCACAGCCAGATCCTCGGCCGAGGCAAACGCGATCTGACCTGCGGACACGTCGGCGACCGCCAAAGTGGCTCCGTCGGGCGATACGGCGAGTGCTGTGGTTTCCAGATCTCCGGCACCGAACTGCTCGGGTAGATCGAGGCAAAAAGCCCATTCCTCGTCGAGATCGAGGACATGAATGAAGCCATCGGTTGCCGGTTCGCCGTGTGCATGGTGCTCGCCGTCGTCATGGTGATGATGCGTTTGACGGATGTACAGCGTGTTCAGTCGAGAACCACCGGGCGACCAGATCTGACGGCGGGCATTTCCATTCATATCTTCGGCGAATGGAATCTTGGTTGGTCCCAGAATGGTTTCGAGCTCGCCCGTGACCAGATTCAGCGGGCGAACCCGATACGCACCGGGCACGGCCGCTATCTGGTGATCGATGACATAGAGCACGGTTCCGTCGGTCGAGAACGCCTCGGGCTCGACGAGACCATCGAGTTCGAATTGCTGCACTCCGGCTTCGCCACTCTCTTTGAGGCGTGCGACCCGATCGACGACCGTGATTCGACTCGACCCAGCCAGGGGCTCGTACATCGCGGCTTGCATGCCGTCGGCGGAAACGGCGCGCAACTCGGACTCTTTGGTCACTGCCGTCGAGCTCAGAATGGGACCCTTGGGACCGCGGAAGATGACGGTCCCATCGACCAGGTCGACGATCACCTGTCCGTCGACATTGGCGATCGACGCGGTGGGATCAAACCCAACGAAGGGTGTGTTGACCGGCAGCGGAGGCGCCGCAACTACCCCGTAGTCGGCGCCCGCACCGGCTGGCGGCGTGTCCGATCCGCCACACGCGGTTAGTAGCGCAAGTGCAGCGACAGCGATCAATCGCCGAGTGAGGGTCACAGGTAGCTTCATATGGGTTCTACCCCGGTGGAAGCAGATCGGTTCCCAGATCGACGCTTGCGGCCAAGCTGGTCATCGCCTCGAGATCGAGATTGGCTTCGAGACGGAATTGCGTGGTTCCGCTCGTCCAGAGAAGAACGCTCGATGACAGGGCAGGTCGGTCCGTGCCGCCAGCAGTGAACTCGTGGGCGTCGGCTATCCACAACCCGTTGAGATCAGCCCCCGTATCAACAGCGATCAGAACAGGTTCGGGAACGCCTTCGGTCACCAGGCGCTTCGTGGCTTGAGCGCCATCGACGCTTCGCCCGGTCAGCATCACGCCGATATCGGTATCGCCCAGTGCAGGCCGGTTCTCGCGGACACTCCAGACGTAGGTGCGACCGCGAACATCTTCGAGGTCGAACACGGCGGCAGGTGCCTCGAAGCCCGGCAGCGGGTTCAACGCAGAGTCGACTGTCCGGCCCTGCAACGCGGCCACGCTCGTTTGCGACAATGACGACAGATCGTCTGTCGGGTCGAATACGACCTGTGTAGCCCCGATTCCAAACCAGTCGGCCACCGCCTCACGCATCGGTGAAATGGCGACTGTGGCAACCAGCGCTAACAGCAGCGCTGCGGCCATCGTTGTGACTCGCTTGCTGCGCATGCGACGCCGCAGCGGAAGCACGGAAGCCTCTGCGTTGACTGCGGCCAGTGCCGGTTGAACCAGATCACGCTCCGGCACAGCCATGTCGTCGAGTGCGGCTATAAAGCGCTCTGCGAGCGTGATCATGATTCTCCCAATTCTGCTCGTAACCGGACCATCGCCCGATTGAGACGAGACTTCACGGTTCCGGGTCGGCATTGCAGTGCAGCCGCCATCTCAGCTTCTGTCATCTCCTCGAACCATCGATAGGTCAGTATCAGTCGGTCCTCGAACCTCAGCCGACCAATGGCGGCAATCATTTGCTGGCGGTCGTCCCCGTGGACCACGACTTCGTCGGGTCCTGGAGGGTTGATCGCGACCTGGGCAGCGGCCCGCACCTGCAGAGCGCGCTGGCGGGTCTCGGACCGCAGCCGATTGCGAGCGGTGTTGGTCACGATTCTGAAGAGCCATGGTTCGACCCGTTCGCCGATTCGGAACCGCTCGATGCTGTGGTAGAGCTTCACGAACGCCTCCTGGGCTACATCATCGGCCGCATCAGGAGAGCCCAATGCCACAGCTGCAACTCGAATCGCTGCTCGCTGATGACGACCGACCAGTGCAGCGAATGCGTCACGATCTCCCGCTTTGATAGCGAGAATCAGTTCGGTGTCTGAGCGCTGCTCCACGGCTTCCATCATGGTGGTTCCCACTACTACCCCACCAGCACTGCATTGGTTCCCGATGAGATAACACTTCGGCGCCGAGGGCGGCGTTGGGGGGGGGGGGGGGGGGGGGGGGGGGGGGCGCAACGCCCATGGTGTCTCAGTGCCAGCGAGATTCGCCAGGCGACCACTGCGAGGTCAGCCGAACACCGAACCAGGATCGAGGCACTGCTCTGGATGATCTTCGGCAACCTCGGTGCCTACGAGGGGGTTGCCCTGGCGATCTGGCTGGACCATCCTGGTTGTCGAAGCAAACAACGACGATTACGCCGGTGTGCTGTTTGTTGTGACCGTGCCGTTGGGTTTCGTGGTGGGCACGTTCGTCGCCATGATCGTTGCCCGGTCCGCCGAAGGGTCCTCACCCTTCGGAGATGATCTGTTCATTCGGACCCAGCTGGCGTTCATGGCTGGCTCCACTGATGGACAGAGGCTGCGCCACTGCACCAATGCCAGGTCCCCCTCCTGTTCGTCAGGCTTGCGCAGCGGTGTCCTGGCTGAAGGTGTTGACCCACCTGTCGTCGCGGTTGCACCACAGCGAACTGATGTACCACACGATCGTTGAAGGATCGCCTGGGCGCACGAAGTCGGCTTGGTACGACAGCAGCGCGGCGGTCTCGCTCACCATGGTCAGGCGGGCATCGCTCAGGTCATATGACGCAACGATCGGACCGTCGTCGAGCATGCTCACATGATCGTCGAGGCTGGCGAAACCCGACGGATACACGCCGAGAAAATCGTCGCTGAGTAATCGTGCGTCGGCGTTAGCATCGCCGTCGATCAGTGCCTGCCAGACCGCCTGCTCGAGATCGACAAAGAACTGCAGTTGATTCGTGACCGGCCGGGGACCGTCAGACACCGAACTTCCAGGTCATGAGCACCAGCATCACGGCCAGCGACAGGTGCAGGATTCCGCCCAACATCTGCTTGCGGTCGTCGGCGATGTTGAACAGGCGAAGCCAACTCGGTGGGTATACCGCTGCAGTCAGCACGAGGATCAGGATCCATATGGCACCGCCGATGCTCAGCCAGCTCTGCTGAAACGTGTATCCCTCGCTCACATCGGTGCCGGAAAGCCCGACCATTGCGCCACCGGCGATTCCGGCCACCAGAAACATCGGAAACATCACCTTCGATGCGGTTTCGTTCACGATTTCGGCCAACGCCTGTCCAGAGGATCGACGGGCCCGAACAGCCATCATCGGAGCGATGAAGGCCATGCCCACCCCGAGAATCACGCTGAAAATGTGTACGAGGTACAAGATGTTGTAGGGCGTGTCTCCGATGGCAGCAATCATGAGTCCTAACAGTACAACGGCATGAGCCCTCTCGCTGTCACACCCTGGTGGTAGAACTACAGGTATGGAATTCGACGCCGAGCCCACCGTTCGCGATTTGGCCGTCGCCGACGAACATCTCGGGGTCGACGCCAACTACAAGCCACGACATCTGTCGCCGAGCAGCGCCGGCTTGTACCAGCAGTGCCCGCGCAAGTGGCGTCATCGTTATGTCGACCGCTTGCCTGACCCTCCGGGCGAGCCCGCGCTGGTTGGCACTTTTGCCCACCTAGTGCTCGAGCATCTACTGCAACTTCCCGAGGGCCAACGTTCTCAAGATGCCGCCAAGAAGCTTGCCCGCAAGCACTGGCACGAGATCGAAGAAGAAAAGGACTACCGGGCGCTGGCGCTCAGCGATGATCAAGCAAAGGCGTTTCGTTGGAAGGCCTGGGAAGCCGTCGCCGGCCTCTGGTCACTCGAGAACCCCGATGAGACACACGTGCACGCCACCGAGCACGAAGTCCAAGTCGAGATCTCGGGTGTGCCGTTCCGCGGCATCATCGACCGGGTCGACGTCGTCGACGACCAGTTGGTCATCAGCGACTACAAGTCGGGAAAAGCGCCATCTGATCGTTTCCGGCACCGACCGCTCAAGCAGGTGCTGCTCTACGCCGCTGCGGTCGAAGCCAGCCTGGGGCAGCGCCCGCTGGGGGCACGGCTGCTCTATCTGGGTCAGCGCACCCTGGGTGTCCGCGTCACACCAGCGAACCTCGGCGCTGCGGTCGAAGAACTCGAAACGACCTGGACATCACTCACCACCGACTGCGAAGCCAACGAGTTCGCCACGTCGACCGGGCCGCTCTGTGCATGGTGCCCGTTCTTGGCCGAATGCCCCGACGGCCAGCAAGAAGTCGTGACCCGCAACGAAGCAGGTTCGGTCCGTGCCGACGCACCCGGCCTGGCCATCGTCTATGCCCAGGCTGGCTAATTCCCGGCGGTCACCACGAACCTGGGCAATCATCGTCGGGTGAACGCTCCTCGTCAGGTGACAACATGGATGCCGTCCGACGTGACCATGCTGTTACGTGAGCGATTCGACGCCACCATCGCGAATGTGACCTGGGTCGGCAGCGGTGCATGGTCTGACTGCTTTGCCTTTACCAGCAACGGGCGCGATCTCGTCATTCGCATCGGCCGATTCAACGCCGATTTCCTTCTCGACGAGTATGTGGCGCATCACGCCAGCGAGCATCTGCCGATCCCCCGAACCATCCTCGTGGCCCCGATCGGTGATGAGTTCTTCGCCATCTCCGAATTCGTAGTCAAGAGGTTCAGCGGATAGCTGAGGACTTTCGACTCGAGAGCAAGCTGAACCGTGGCCCCGCGGCCCGTGAGCGCAGCGAACAAGAGCGGGAACGTTTGCCTGGAGGCTTCTGAGCTTGACGCTATCCGCGGAGCCTCCGGGCAACCCCTCGAGTCTGTCGAGGCTTGGGATGGCATCGTTCCTGCCGTGGTCGGCCTACTCGACGCACTGCGTGCCACCAATGTGGTTGATCTACCAGGCTGGGGACGCTGGAACCCGACCACGGGAGGCCAAGCCGAGACATGGCGCGCCTTTCTTCTCGCCGTCGACCAAGATCCACCGGCAACTCGCGTCACCGGATGGAGGGCAAAACTGGCAACGTCGAGTTCAGCGCACGAATCGTTCGACCGCGGTTACGCCCTGTTGCAGCAGAGCATCGTCGATGACGTGCCTCGATCGTTGGGGCACAACGATCTTCTGAATCGCAATGTTCATGTCGACGCAGGGGATGTCCAGGGGGTTTTCGACTGGGGCAACTCGATTCTTGGTGATCATCTCTACGACCTGGCCACGTTCTGCTTCTGGGAGCCGTGGCTCTTCCACGTACGTGCCCAGCCCGTGGTCGACGCTCTCCGCATCCACTGGTCGGATCAGGAAGAGCTGCTCGACAATTTCGACAACCGTCTACGCAGTTGCATGTTGCACACTGCCCTGGAGCACATTGCGTACCACGCCCGGTTCGACCACTGGGACGAAGTGCAGCGCGTCATCGACCGCATGAACGTGGTCGCCACCCATCAGTGGTGATGACATTCCGTGGGCACGAGACAGAGCGTGCTGCGTATCAGCGGCGCCAACGAATCTCGATGTGTTTGTGTAGCCAACGAGCAATGATCAGCGTGGCCAGGCTGCCAACGATCGTGCCGACTTTGGCCAAACGGATCAATTGGTCGTCGGGAGGCGCCGGAACTGGTGTGACTTTGGGGCGATTGAACCCGTCGTCGCCTGCTCCGGGCATCTTGTCGAAGTCGGCGCCGCTGGTCACCCGATCACCGTAGCCCGCCCGGACAAAACGATCCAGGGCTCAATTGCCAGGAACCGCGTAGGCGGATGGGTGTTGGTCACAATCCTGGGGGGTCGCGTTCCATTTGTGTCGCGAAAGGATTACCTTTCTATGACGGATTGGCTCTGCCGGTCTTCTGCACCTATGACTTCTTCTTCCTCCAAAGCGCTTTCGCCTCGCACTGTCGCCAAGATCGCGGTAACCGTGATGGCCGGACTCTTGGTGTTGTTCGCTGCCAGTGCATTACGACCCGGCCCGAGCGAATCCGCGACTTCTGTGGCTACGCAGTCACTGCTGAGTCTTCCGGTCGCTGCGGCACCAACCACCGCCCCACTGATCGTTCCCACCACGGCGCCGCTGTCATTGCCCACGGCCACAGCCACGCCGGCTCCCACAGCCACGGCCGTCCCGGCACCAACGCCCGCCCCCACCGCAACGGCGCCACCTACTGCGGTGCCCGAGCCAACACCTGCGCCCACCGTCGAGACCGCAGCCGCGATCACCACTGCGAACGAAGCCGAAACCGTGGCCGAGCCCGAGGCAACTGCGGCCGTCGAACCCACGGCAGTTGTCGTCGAACCAACCGCCACGCCACTGCCGGAGCCCACCGCTACGGCAGTCCCAGAGCCCACACCCACCGTCGAGGTGATCGAGGAGCCCACAGCCACACCAGAGCCCACGGCCACACCAGAGCCCACGGCAACGCCGGTGCCGGTCCAGTCCATTGCTGATCTCGAGGCCTACGCGCTCAACCAGATCAATGGCATACGGGCCAATGCCGGCCTCGCTCCGCTCCTGCTCGACCCGCGTATCACCCTTCTCGCCCGTGACTGGTCACAACAGATGGCCACGGGCGGCTTCTTCGAACATCGCCCCAGCAACCAACTCGACACGATGATGCCCGCCGGCTGGCTCAAGTGGAGCGAGAACATCGCCAGCGCACCAGACATCGTGTACGCCCAGGACTCGCTCGAGGCCAGCCCGGGCCACTACGCCAACATGATCGACGCTGAATTGACCCATGTCGGTATAGGTGTGTACACCAACGGCCGTCAGGTCTGGATCACTCAGAACTTCGGTCGCTACTGAGCCAGCTGACCAACTCACCAGAGCAGGCGTTGAAGCAGCGCTCCCGTAGCCGGAAGCGAGCAGCTGCGGGCAGGGCCTGGCGCAGCGCACGTCCTGCGAGATCGTCAGTTCCATGCAGCGACAAGGCCGTGGCGTAGCGACGCGTGACCTTGAGCCGTCAGGCGCCGGTCGTCGGTGATCACACCGCGGTCCTGCAACAGATCGAGCGCAACATCAAAAGCCCATTCGGCATAGTCTCGGTCAGCCTTGTCGATGCTCGATGACACCTCGGGGCAGCGATTCACGTGGTCTACCAGCGTGTTTCCGTCGGCAGCGGTCTCGGCTCCCGCTCGGTACAGGCCGATACCAGCGCCGAGCCAGTCGGCCCATTCGAGCCATAGCAGTGCATCTCGCTCGCGAGGCGCAACATCGGCGACATCGCCGCGAATGACCGAAACCCAGGCTGCTACGTGCCGTGCAAATGCATCGTCGTCGGGCGACGAATCCGGCAAGCCCACCGCTGCCTGCAGCGTTGACAGCGCCGCCCGGTTGGCGTCTCTATAGTCGGCATCGCTCATGCCTCGGTGCACGTCGACCGGTACATCGATGGCTCGCACCAGTGGCAGCACCTGGCCGCTGGCGACGAGCATGCGGCGCCGCACAAACTGTTGATTGGCTTCGAAGCCGGCGCCCAGGCTGTATTGCGCAGCGTCCGCTGTGGGCCATGCTCGAACAACGGCATCAACAGCTTCGGCCACGGTCATCTCGGCGACAATGACGCGATCGTCAGACGCCGTTACCTCGTCGAGCAACACTTTGGCGGGGCCCGTGAGCTGCAGGTCGATCACCTGGCCTTGATCGTCGAGTTCGACCAGAATCGAATGTCGCAGATCATTGGGGTTGTCGCCGAGTTCGCCAGGTTCATCGTCGGAGTGCTCGGGCTCGATCACGTCAGCCGTGCCGAAGGCATGGTTGTCGAAACCCAGCACGATCGACTTCCCGAACTTCGCCGTGACAGACCATGCGCTCGTCAGTTCTGAGCTTCCTATACCGGCGCCCGCGGCTGGCAATGTGCCCGTGGCCAGTGCCATAGCATGGGTGGTCGTCGCCGGATCGAGTCCGCTGGTGAGCTCGGCTATCGCCGCCACCAGCAGCGACCCCTGGTCGGACCCCGTCGCAGCACAATGGTCGACGAAGGCCACCGCGATGACATGGTCGTCGAAGACGGGGAACAGACCGCTGACCCAGGCCTCGAGTTGGGGCCCATCGAGCTTGGTGACAATCGATGCTCGCTCGTAGAGCTCGCTCAGTAACGCAGCGGTTTCGGGGGTCGTTTGCACAACTTCGGTCTAGCGTCAGATGGGTGAGCATGCACCCTGTTCTTCGAGAAGTCGTTCAGCTGCCGGGCAATGCCTGAACTGCCTGAGGTCGAGACGATCCGAGCCCAACTGGATCCGGTGGTCAGCGGGCGTGACATCGTGGGCGCATCGAGTCACCCATCGGGCAAGTTTTCGCCGGCGATCGAAGCGACTGGCGCCATGATCGAGCGGGTTCGACGCCGCGGCAAGTACCTGCTGTTCGACCTCGATGATGACCGCGAGCTCATCGTGCACCTCGGCATGACCGGCGTGTTGTCGGTTCCCGATCGAAGCGATGAGGGCGCCTACGTGCGTGCCCAATGGGAGCTCGGCGATGGCCGATGGCTGGTGTTCAACGATGTTCGCCGTTTCGGCCGAATCCGTGTCGTGGCAGCAGGCGACTACGAAACCATCGCCACGCTGCGCGACCTGGGGCCAGAACCCTCGGACCCCGCATTCACCGCCCAGCATCTTCATACCGCATTGAACAAGAGTTCGCGCCGTCTCAAGACCCAGCTCCTCAGCCAACGACCCGTCGCCGGGCTGGGCAACATCTACGCCGATGAAGCCCTGTGGTTGGCGGGGGTGCGGCCCACGGCTCGAGCCATCACCAAACCTGCGGCTGCTCGACTCCGAGATGCCTGTGTCGAAGTGATTGCGAGCGCGATAGACAACGGCGGAACTACGCTGCGCGACTACCGCAACGCCGAAGGCGGCTCCGGCAACAACCAGTTCTACCTCCGGTGCTACGGCCGGGCAGGTGAGCCCTGTGAGCGCTGTGCTACCCCGTTGCGCTCGATGGTCGTCGATGCGCGCACCACGACTTGGTGCCCCAGCTGTCAAAAACGCTGACCGTCGGCACGAGATACCGGATCGAGTGGGTTGCGAGTTCACCAATCCGATGCCATGCTCTTGGTCCACGGCGGGCGGAGTAGGTCCAACGTGACAACGATGAGGTGTGGGCGTCGGTCCGCACCTCATCGTCTTTTTTACGATTCCTTGGTCTTCACCAACGTTCGATGCGCTTCACCGGCGCCGAAAGCCCTATCTGGACTCACCTCGGCGCCAAGGCGCTCATCGCGACGTTACACCGGTGGCAGCAGCAGGTAGATTCTCCTTGTGTTGCGGCGCGCTCTAGCTCTTCTTGTCCTGATCTGCTTGCTGACAGCTGCATGTACCAGCGGATCCGACGACACGGCTGCCGACGACGACAACGAGCGGTCGGGCAATCAGGGTTCGATCCTGCCCCCGGCCGACACCGAACCCGACTTCAGCCCCGAACAACAAGAAGCGCCCACCGAAGAGAATTCCGACGACGGCCGACTGGTCGTACAGGATCAGGACTTCCAACTCTTCACCATGCTTCCCGACGGTTCCGAGGCCGCCGAGTTAACCGATCCTGGCACGCTGAACAGGCAGCCAGCGTGGGCCCCCGACGGTTCTCGGGTGGCCTGGGTGTCGGTCGACGAGGCCACCGGCCAATCCAGCATCGCCGCAGACCGCTTCGACCGAAGCGACTTCCGCAGCGTCGAGATCGACGAGATCCCGTTCTACCTGTACTGGGATCCCTCGGCGGCACGCATTGCTCATCTCTCGCCTTCGACCGGCGGCATCGACCTGGGCATCGCCGAACTGCTCGACGAAGACGGTCCCACCAATCGACGCATCGATCGCGGTCAGCCATATTTTCTGGCGTGGGGCCCCGATGGCGACGAGCTGTTGGTGCACGCATCAGGCTTTCGCCTCGACCGCATCGACCTCGGCAGCGCCACCGTGATCGTCGACGAGTTCCCGGCCAGTTTCGGCGCAGCGACATGGCTGCCCGACGATTCACTGATGTTTGCCGACGTACAGGAGGACGACCAGTTCCTGGTCACGACCGGCGCTGCCGGCGAAGGTCGACGACCGCTGATCACCTACGACGGAACGCTGCGCTTCAGCGTGAGCAACGAGGGCAACCGCATCGTCATGCAGGCCGAGCCCAACAACGAAGAAGACGGCGTTGTCACCGCTTCGACAGAGCCCATACCGATCGAAGACGACGCCATGCTGATCGCAGCTCAACCGGTGCCGACACCGACGCCCGAAGAGTTCGACGATTCCCTCGACGCCATCGACCCGATCGAGACCGGCATCCCCTACCTGATGGGCACGTTCGGCGGCGAGCCGTTTGCACTGTCGGACAACCCCGCAATTGCGCTGTTCCCCAGTCCCGACGGACAGGCAGTTGCCTGGTTCGAGCAGACAGACGGTGTCGACGGGGCGTTGAGTCTGCACTTCGACGCCAATGGGTCACGAACGATCTTGCCTCCGTTCGTCCCCAGCGAAGAAACACTGGCGGCGTACTTCCCGTTTTTCGACCAGTATTCGCAGAGCCACGACTTCTGGTCACCAAGCAGCAACCTGTTCGTCTTTGCAGGAAGACCCGCTGGCAGCAACGAACCCGACGGCATCTGGGTATTCGACCAGACGACCGGCGAGCAGACTCGCATCGCCGACGGCGTGGTGGCGTCGTTCACCCGTACACCGCAGGCAGGCGGCGCTCGTTCCGCCCTGTAGCAGCGTGCCGAAGAAGGCCGGTGCTGACCATCAGCGACCGGTCGCGCCGTTCGCAGGGCCGCCGAAACCGGTGGGCCGAGGCGGGGCCAACCTAGTCGTTGGTAGCTGACGGTAGACCGTGCAGATGACTGGCATCGTTGTAGCTTGCCAGGCGCCACCGACGGGGCGGGCCGTGTGATGTGGTGATGAACTCCGATACCGAGGTATTGGTCGTCCACAGATGAAATGGCGCTTCGCTCTGAATGCTCAGCAGCCGACGAAACACCACGTCGATCACACCACCGTGGCAGACCACCGCCAGGGTCTTGCCTGCTCGGGTGTGCACAAGTTCGTCGAACGCCTCGCCGACGCGCAACAAGAACGAGGCTCGACTCTCGCCACCAGGTGCGAGGTGCCTGTACGGCTCGGCCATCTGGTCGATCTCGCCGTACTGCTCGATGTATTCGGCGAAGAGCATGCCGTCGGCTTGACCCGGTCGAAATTCTTCGAAGTCCTGTTGGATCTGCAATTCCAGGCCAAGAGCCTCGTTCAAGATCTCTGCCGTCTCGCGGGCACGGGGCATGGTGCTGGCCCAGAGTTCATCGATAGGTGGCAGCTGACCGGCAACGGCCCGGTCGCGCAGTCGCTGCGCCTGCAACCGACCCAGATCGGACAAGCCAGTGCAGGTCTGCGGCCCGCCGATCTGCCGGTTGACCGTCACGTTCGACTCGCCATGACGAATGACGATCAACCGAGTCGGCTCAACCTCGTCGCCCGTGCTCACAACGCCACCGTGCCGTCGACGCCGGTCACGGCATCGCCACCCACCCATAGTGCTTCACCGTCGCCCGGCGTGACATGGACGCGTCCGTCACGCCCCATGGACACGCCCTGCGACGCCAAGTAAGGAGCAGCGATCGTGCCATTGCCCACCAACCACTGCGCCACGGAACCGTTGAGACTGCCGGTCACCGGGTCCTCGCGTGTACCTCCTGCGTAGAAGAACGCCCGCACCTCGACGGCAGCTTCGGCGGGGTCGGTGGCACCGGTCAACGCCGCAACGCCGGCTTTGACCTCGATGCTGCTCAGCGACGGCGTCAGGTTGCGCAACACCTCGACGCTGCTGACCAGCACCGCAAACCATCCCGGGCCATTGTCGGCCCAGGCAACGTCGACGACCTGACCCGGCAGCAGGCCCAGATCGGCGAGCATCGTGGTCCGCAGCTCATCGGAAACCGGGCCGCGGCGCGTGCATGGCGGTGTCTCGAACGCCAATCGCCCATCGATGCGCCGCAGCGTAACCAGCCCCGCACCACACTGTTGAACGATCTGGTCGGCGGATGCGGGCTGACCTCCGGCCTCGAGCCAGGCGTGGCACGTGCCAATTGTTGGATGACCTGCAAACGGAAGTTCTTGGTTCGGCGTGAAGATGCGCACCCGATAATCCGCGCCGACATCGGTCGGTGGCAGCACGAACGTCGTCTCGGAGAGGTTGGTCCATGCGGCAAAGCGAGCCATCTCGTCGTCGGTCAAACTGTCGCCGTCGAGCACGACCGCAACCGGGTTACCGGCCCCCAGGTGCGTGGTGAAAACATCTACCTGTTTGAAGGCTCGCATAGGCGCTTCCTTACCTGGAGGGCTCAAGAACAGTCGCGGCGAATTCAGACCAGCACTTCGACACCTAGTGCACGCTTGCGGAAGTCTTGGTGCTGTCCGACGGCCGCACGATCGGCGCGGTTCCAACGAACTCGGGCGACGTGACAGCTACATCATTTCCGCGCATGACCACTAGCAGCGTCAGTTCCGGTAGATGTCGGCTGCGCACGAACCGTCGTCGGTCACGGTGGTCAACTCGACACCGGTCTCGGTCACGACCATGGTGTGCTCGAACTGGGCCGTGCGTCGGCCGTCGGAGGTCACCGCAGTCCAGTCGTCGTCCCAGATGATCGGGTCGATAGCACCCAACGTGAGCATGGGTTCGATCGTGAAGCTCATGCCGACTTCCATCTTGCGAGTGAGCCGCGGGTGGTAATAGTGCGGGATCTGCAGGTTCGAGTGGAACTCGGTGCCTACGCCATGGCCGATGAAGTCCTGCACGACATTCAAGCCGAACTTGTTGGCATGGGTGTCGATTGCTTTGCCAATGGCGTTGAGCGGTGCGCCCGGTCGAACCGTGTCGATGGCGTTGTACATGGAGGTGCGGGTTTCGCGCACCAGCATGGTCGATACATCGTCGACGTCGCCTACCAGGAAGGTGCAGCTGGTGTCGCCATGTACGCCATGGAGAAAAATCGTGACATCGATGTTGATGATGTCGCCGTCGCGTAGTTGACGGCTGTCGGGAATGCCGTGACAGATGACTTCGTTCACCGACGTGCACACCGATTTGGGAAAGCCGCGATAGTTCAGCGGACTCGGGTAGCCGCTGCGTTTCAGGATTTCTTCGTGCACACGAGCATCGATTGCGTCGGTGGTGACACCGGGCGCCACCATGGAACCGGCGATGATCAGTACTTCGGCCGCAGCAGTACCCGCTCGACGCATGGCCGCGATTTCCTCGGTCGAACGTACGACATTGGAAACCGATGGGCCGGGGTCTCCGGTCAGTGCATACGGCGGGCGAGCAATGGTTGCGGGCACGCTTCGCATGGGCCCGACCAGACCTTGCATCACTGGTGGGCTCGAGGGTGGGGCCAAGAGTGTGGTGCCACCTTTGCGCTTCCGTTTAGCCATGACGACGAGTCTAGGAGACAAATCAGGTCCTGGCAGTCAGATCCTGCGAGCCCGCAGCTGGCCACCGCTCCCCTACGTTGGCGTGCGCCGCACCTACTAGATTCCGTTCATGACTTTCCGCGGACTTCTGCTGACCAAAGACGACGATGGGGTGCACGCCGACATCACCGACATCGATGAATCGCAACTACCCGACCACGACGTGCTTATCGACGTGTCACACTCGACCGTCAACTACAAGGACGGCATGGCGGTCATGGGGCGCCCGGGCATCGTGCGCGAGTACCCCATGGTGCCCGGTGTCGACGTCGTCGGCACCGTTGCAGAGAGCGCCAATCCCGACTGGGCACCGGGCACGCCCGTCACCATCAACGGATTCGACGTGGGCGAGGCGCACTGGGGCGGCTACGCCGAGAAAGCGCGAATGAAGTCCGAATGGCTGACCAAGATTCCCGACGCCATGACCGCTTCTCAGGCTGCTGCCGTCGGCACGGCGGGGTACACCGCAATGTTGAGCGTCATTGCGCTCGAACAGCATGGCGTGACTCCGGACAAGGGTCCGGTGATCGTGACCGGTGCTGCTGGCGGCGTGGGCAGTGTCGCAGTCGCAGTGCTGGCGAATTTGGGCTTCGAGGTCATTGCCTCAACTGGTCGCGCCGATACCGAAGGCGACTATCTGCGGCGCCTCGGGGCAACCACGGTCATCGATCGAGCCGAGCTCAGCGAAGCGGGTAAACCCTTCCAAAAACCGGTCTACGCAGGCGCTGTCGATCCCGTCGGCAGCAATACGTTGGCCAACGTTCTGGCTCGAATGAAGGACAACGGTGTGGTCACCGCCTGTGGCCTGGCGCAGGGTCCGGACCTGAATGCCACCGTGCTCCCATTCATTCTGCGAGGCGTCAGCCTGGTGGGAATCAATTGTGTGCACCGGCCACAAGAAGATCGAACCGAGGCATGGAATCGCTTAGTCCAGGATCTCGACGTCAGTCTGCTCGACGAAATCACCTCCACCGTCAAGCTCGACGGCGTACCCCAGGTCGCACAGGACATCCTCGACGGCCAGGTCCGGGGACGAGTGGTCGTCGAGATCTGACCTTCGCGGCCCGCTTTGCCTCCGTCGACTCAGAGAATATCCCTTGTGTGAAGTAACTCACAGACCAAGTCGCCGCGTTGGCGCACACTGAGAGCGAAGCGGCGAATCCCCTCCTTCGGGACACGTGATCTCGGAGGAATAGCTAGGCGGAACAAGATCCGGATGGAGTATCAGCTCCATCCGGATCTTTTCTCGTCTAATCGATGGCCCAGAGCTCGCCTCGCCGGTGCCCGACAAAGATCTGGCCGTCCCAGACTGCGGGCGTGGATTCGACACACCAGGGCAAACCAATCGTCCACAACTTCTCCGGCGCTTGCGTCGTGTCGGCCACGTCCCACGCATGGATGACGCCCGAGCAGTCAGCCTGGATGAGCACGTCGTCGACCACGACTGGCGACGACCACACCGGACCGGGCAGCTTGACCTGCCAACGGGTTTCGCCGGTCTGGCGATCGATCGAGTGCAGGTTTCCTTCGTTCGTGGGGACATAGAGAACATCGTTGTGCAGCGCCGGCGTGGCCCACACACCGTCGGGCACGCGGACGTGCAGATCGCGGCTCCACACCACCGGATCATCGGGCTGGCGCGGATCGAGCTTGATCAGCTGCCCAAGCTCGACGCCACGACTGAACGCTCGCTCGAGTTCGACACCCACGTAGGCGAAACCTTCATCGTCGATCACGACCGAGGCATCGACATCGTCACCGGTCCAGAACCGGAACACCCGCGTGGGATCGATTCCTTGCTCGAGTCCACCAATGTCCCAGGCCTGGATCAGCCCACCGCTGTTGCCGAACCACAGCATGTCGCCCACGATCGTGATCGCCGTTTCGATCGAGACATTCGAGTCACCCAGATCCAACAGGAGCTGGTCGTCCCAGCCGGGCGCATGAAACACCAGTTCCGGCTCGACGGTGACCATGCCGGCTGCGTCGTAGTCTCGGTTGAGCTTCACGATGTGCAGGTTCGAGTTCTCGCCACCCACAAAGAGATAGTCGTCGATCACCACCCCGGGCCCATCCCAGTCGTCATTCCACAACGTGGGCGAGACGTCGTCGGCACTCAGCCTCCACAGTTCACGTGGCGACTCGCCATCGAACGACACGATGCGAAAGAAGCCGTCGCGGGAACCGAAGTACACCAGCGGAAACTCGTCGGGGTCGATCGTGACCGAACCCTTGATCAGGTCGCCAACTCCGAAGTCGGCAATGATTCGTTCACCCGACGCGGCGTCGAGGAAATGTACGGCAGGCGCATAGGACCCGAACACCACCCAGCGACGCTCGTTGTAGTCGAACACCGCGGGTTGGCCGGTCCAGCCGGTGCCGCACCACTCGGTCGTTTCCGCGCCGACGGTGCTGAACGAACAGAGCTCTTTTCCCGTTCCGAATCGCCACTGAACCTGTGGATCCTGGGGCACCGGCCCGGTGCCATAGAAGCTGCGCGTCGGGTTGCCCCGAAAGGTGAGTAACCCATTGGTGGTGCCGAAGTTCTGGCCAACCGATGTCGGGTCGACCCATCCTTCGAACGATGGCGTTGGAGTGGGCGCCGGGGTGGACACCACGGTTGGCGCCAGCAGCGGTGCTGTAGTGGCCAACGGCGTCGGTTCGACTACGAAAGAGTCTGCTGGCTCGGATGCGTTCGGTTCTTCGGAGGTGCAGGCGGTAGCCAGCAGAGCGACCAGTGCACAGATGGCGACAGCCAGATGCCACTGCGCTAGCCCCCACCGCTTCCGCCGAAACCGCACAGAGAACTACGACTGCGGCGCCGGGAGTGCGGCGTCGAGCAGCGACCACTCGGCGTAGCCGACCGTTTTGTCGACACCGTCGCTGGCGAAGAACGCAGTGGGCACACTCCCGAAGGGGATGGCGAACTCGAGCCACCCACCAAAGCAGGTTGACTCCGGATCTTCCGGTTCGCTGGCCAGCAATCCGGCATCATCGATCGGAGCCACGATGTTCCAATTGTCAACACCGAGCCCGAGCTCGGGAGGACGGGTCGACGACGAGCAGTAGTCGAGAGATACCGCGACCATCCTGGTGCCATCGATGGGTGATTCGGTTCCGATCAACTCGGCCCAGCCATCGACCACCACCGTCGTGTCCTGCAACACACCCTGGTTGAACGTCACGGTTTGACCAATCGCGAATTGCGGCTCGATTTCATCGCCTTCATCTGATCCCTCGACTATGACCGACTCGAGATCCCATTGATACACGTGTTGTTCCACTTCGGCACCAGCGCTGGCCCGAGTGGCCAGCACATAGCGTGCGACTGCGGGCGTACGGTCGATGTTCCAGAGCACGGGCAAGAAGCCACGCTCGCACTCCGCTGCCGACGGGAATCCGAAACCGGGACGAGCGACCGGATGGCGAGCCAACACTTCACGACCCACCATCGGGTCCGTCGACAGCGCCTCGGTGAACGATTCGTGCACGAAGAACTCGGCCGTACCGAAACCGCTCACATCGAGTCCTGCCGCACACATGCCGACATCGAGCACCACGAGCTGCGACGAAGGATCGGCGACCATCTGCACATCGGAGAAGAACGGGAACTCGGTCCTGGTTGTGTCCGAGAGCATGGCGAATGGCTCGGGCCAGACGGCGATGCCATAGATGGCAATGAGGTTGCCGTGGGCATCCTCGACCTGTTCACCAGCTCCTAGATCCTGCACGCTCGCCAGGTTCTCGTCGCTCAGTGTCGGCCCCATCAACGGCTGCGGCGTGGCTTCGACAACATCGCCTTCGTCGCCCTGTAATGGGGTATCACCATCGACGGTTTCACTGCCCTCTGATCCACTCTCGGGCTCACCGTTGTCGTTGGATGCAGCCTGGGTCGAGTCCGGCGTTGTTGCCGGTGACTGGGCTGGTTCGCTCGACGAACAGCCAACTGCCAGTACCGTCGCCAGCGCAAACCCGAGTAGACCGCGAAGAATCTGCGTTTTCTTACTCACCACTGCCCGGATTACCTCTCCTGCTGTCGTGGTGTCGTCACTACACCTGCGCCGCATGACCCTAGCGTCGCCAGCCAACCAAATCGTGGCGCACTTCAGGTCACCGACCGCGGCCAAACATAGGCCGGAATACCCTTATCAATCTCGTGCAACACTCCCTAGGATTATTGCGTGGCCAGCGACTATCGCGAACATCTAGATGCAGCATCGCTCCAGCTTTTGGCTGAGACGACCGGTTTCGCATCGAAAGATGACGAAAGACAAGTATTCGCGAGTCGTCCTCACGATATTCGGGTCGCCTTGGGGTCTCCCGAAGCCGCCCGACTGCTCGATCTGCGGCATCGCAACAATCCAGTGCAGCATCGACTGCTACAGATTGCGGTTGCTGTGCACCAGACGGCCGAAGACATCTGCCAGGCGGGTTGGAGCGCCAGCAACGAATCGGCAGTCGATCTTCGACTTCTCAGCTTCAGCGGCCAGTCTCTGAACCAGCAGTTCATTGTCGGCCTGTTGACGTCATATCTCAGTTCTCCCGCACCCGCAGAATTTGCCGAAGAGCTCACTGTTCCCGCCAGCGCCTGTAATGCAGAGAGATTTCACTCCCTGATCGACCTCTGTGGCTCTGCCAGCGCCACCGAGCGAGCCGGAGCACTACGCCTTTTGGGCGACGAAGCACTTTTCACTGCAGGCATGTTTCCCGCCGTCGCCCACGAGACCGCCGTCGACGCCGACATGATGGAGTCGCTCACATCGGTGCTGCCCAAAGCGGTGCTGGCACTGATCGACGAACTCGAACCACAGTTGCGCTCGCTGCTCGACGTGTATCTCATATTCGGCCCCGTCTGGTACCGCATGGCGGCGCAGAATCTTCTGTTCAGCAAAACGCGAGAGTCACTCGACAGCGCGGCCACCGATTTCGTGTCAGCACGGCGTTTTATCGTGCAGGTCTCGCAGGGCTCACTGGCCAACATCAAGCACTCGTTGTTCCCTGAAATCATCTGACTCTCACCCCATCGCGCTCACCAAGCGACCAGACTGGTCACGTGAGTACGGGCGACGAGGGCAGCCAAGACACCAGCAACGCAGCACCGAACGAGGTCGTTCTCCAGGGTGGTCGCGCCAACACCGGCAACGTGGTGCGTATAGGTGATCAGGTCGCACGGCCCGCCTATCCACAAACGGGCAGCGTCGAACACTATCTTCGCCATCTCGTCGACTCCGGCGCAGATTTTGTGCCTGAGCCGTTCGGGTTCGACGCCCAAGGCCGCCACCGCGTGCGATTCATTGTCGGCACTGCGCCGATGCCCCCGTATCCGGACTGGGCATTCGATGAAGCGCTACTGATTCAGGTAGCGCAGCACCAGCACATGCTGCACGAACTCGCCCGACGGTACGAACCCCCGCCGCTGGCTACTTGGGCGGTATCGGCTGGTAACTACTTCCCCGATGCTGCACTGAACGCTGGCGAACTGATCGTGTGCCACAACGACCTCGGCATGACAAACGTGATCGTCGACGAGCAACACCGATTCGCCGGATTCATCGACTTCGACTATTCCCGCCCAGTCGACCGGTTGTTCGACATTGCCGTGGCCATCCGACACTGGGCGCCCTTTGGCGACCTCGACCTGACGGGCGATATCGCGCTCGACCGGGTCCGTAGATTTCGGCTGTTCTGCGATGCCCACGAGCTCAGTGTTCTCGAGCGGCGCCGCGTGGTGGATCTGGCCACGTCGTTTCTCGAGCATGCCCGAGACAACATCAAGGCGCTGGCAGCAGCTGGCGGCGTCGGGTTCCAGGCGTTGCTCGACCACGGTTACGAGACCACGAACCGAGCGACGGTCGCGTGGATCATCGACAGCAGAGAAGCGTTGGTCAGGGCATGAACCGTCGCTGCGACCGGTACAAGATCGAAAGACTGTAAATCCAACGCACCGCGGTTGTTCGCTTCGACCCCGAAGAACTGGCAAGCTGGATCGGTGGAGAGTTACAAGCAGCAGTTCATCGAGTTCATGGTGCAGGCCCAGGTCTTGACCTTCGGCGACTTCGTGACGAAAAGCGGACGTTCAACACCGTATTTCGTGAACACCGGCAAGTACCGCACCGGTATGCAGATGGAGCGACTGGGTGAGTTCTATGCCGACTCGATCGAGAGCTTCGTGAAGGAGTCCGGCCAGGGCATCGATGTTTTGTTCGGCCCGGCCTACAAGGGCATCCCGCTCGTGGTCACCGCCAGTGTTGCGCTGGCTCGTCGTGGTCGAGACGTGGCGTTCACCTTCAACCGCAAAGAGGCGAAGGACCACGGCGAAGGCGGGGTGCTGGTCGGCCACACGCCCGTTGCTGGCGACCGGGTGTTGTGGGTCGAAGATGTCACCAGTGCTGGCACGTCTATCCGCGAAACGGTCCCGGTCATGAAAGCGGCCGCCGACATCGAGCTGACCGGCCTGGTCATCTCGGTCGACCGGGCCGAGCGTGGTACCGGTGACCTCAGCGGGCTCGCCCAGGTCGGGGCCGACTTCGCCATGGCCACCTTTTCCATCGTGACCGTCCACGAAGTGATCGAACATCTCGCCGGGCGCGAGATCGATGGGATCGTCGTGCTCGACGAACAGCGAGTCGAAGCCATGCATGCCTATCTCGCAGAGTGGGGCGCATGACTGTTGGTAAGACCGATCTCGCTGCCATGTTGGCGACGTTGACGGTCAAGCGACGAGCTGCGCCTGTTGTCATGGTGTCGACCGACCAGGTGGTCTCGCTCGGACCCGAGATCCTCGGCGTGTTGACCGAAGACGAGGGCACCACGGTTATTGCGACGCTGAACGAGGCCGAACGACGCGGCTGGTCCACCGACTTTCTCGCCGCGTGGCTCACCATCGAGGTGCACAGCTCGCTCGAAGCCGTCGGGCTCACTGCGGCGATGTCGCATGTGCTGACCGAGCAGCAGATTCCCTGCAACGTCCTGGCCGGGTTCTATCACGACCATCTTCTCGTTCCGCTCGACCACGCCAACGCCGCCATCGCGGCTCTCGATTCGCTACGGGACCATTGATCGGCAACGGTTCGCTCAGGCACGCACCCGGGTAGCACCCGCTCGCTGCTCGACGACCGGCGTGTCAGCTGCGCTGACAGACGGATCGCCTCGATCTGGCTGTCGCCGAGCATTCTGCGTCGTATCCACTCGGCTTGTCAGAGTTCGCTGACCGACCATCGTGCTGCTTCGGCTACGCCGAACAGCCGCACCTCGTCTCCGGTGCTCGTGGTGATGATCTCGACCACGTCGGCCCTGGGGTCTTCGCTACGAGTCAGTCGCAGATGATCGCGACTGGGCTGGTGGCCATAGCGTGCCGCGCCGTTGATCGAGACGAACGCTGCGAAGTGATCGAGCGCGCCTGACTGGTGGAAGACCTCGGCAGTGACCTGCAGGCCATAGGGCGCATTGAAGATCCCGGCCTTGGCCACTCTGGCTTCTTTCTGCGAGAGCGGATGTGGTGCCGAATCGGTGCCGAGAAAGAACTTTGGATCGCCCGATGTCGCTGCCGCCACGAGTGCATGCTTGTTCTCGGCCGAGTTGATGACCGGCTTGCAGTACAACTCGGGGCGCAAGCCATTGGCCAAGATGTCCGATCGATCACAGGACAAGTGGTGAGGCGTGATCGACCCGTACGCCTGATCGAATTCCTCCACCAGGCCGATGCCCGCCGCCGTGGAGATGTGTTCGACGGTCACGCTGAGTTCGGGCATGTGCGCCAGCAGCGGCCCGACCTGTTGCTCCAGGAAGGCGGCTTCGCGATCGAAGATGTCGAGCGCCGGGTCGGTCGACTCGGCGTGGACCAGCAGTGGTATTCCGAGCTCGGCCATCGTCGCAAGCGTCGACTCGAAGTCGAGAAGGTTCGTACCCCCAGCATCGGAGTTCGTGGTTGCGCCCGCGGGGTAGAACTTGACACCACCGATGACACCCGCCTTCCAACCGGCGATGAGATCTTGGATGCCGATGTTGGGCGTCAGGTAGAGCGTCATCTGGGGCACGAAAGTCTCGCCGCCGACCGAGGCTGCGTCGAGAATGCGGGCCGAATACGCCTGCGCTTCGGCGACCGACGTGATCGGTGGCGTCAGATTCGGCATGACCAACGCATAGCGGAACCAGCGAGCGGTGTGATCGACGACTGCGTTCAGCATCTCGTCGTCTCGCAGATGTACATGCCAGTCATCTGGCCGGGGAATGTCAACTTGTACCGCAGTCACGCCGCCGATCGTACCGTGCACTCCCCGCAACATCTGAACGCCAAGGGCTCAGGCGAGTGTCACGATGTCGTTCCACAGCTTCTCGACATGCGAGCGATCGGTGGTGACGGCGCCGATGGCGATTCGCAGCGTGTAGCGACCGTCGAGCGTGGTGTGGGTCACGTAGTGGGTACCGGCATCGTTGATCGCGTCGACGATGCTGCGCGTCTTGTCGTCGCCGTCGGTGTGGGCGAAGCACACCAGACTGAACGGGGTGGGCGCAAGACGTTCGAACGATGGATGAGCATCGACCCAACCAGAGAGTTCCTGCGCGATGTTCACATGGTCGCGGACGAAGGCTCGCAACCCCTCGGCTCCGTACCAGCGGATGACCATCCACAATTTGAGCGCTCGGAAGCGACGGCCCAACGGCACCATCCAGTCGCGATAGTCGATCACCTGGCCCGAGGCGGTCGCCGCATTTTTCAGGTACTCGGGCACGATCGACATGGCGCTCGTGAGCGACTGTTGGTCAGCTACCCAATAGGCGGCGGCATCGAAGTTGGTGAGCAGCCATTTGTGGGGGTTGAACGAGTAGCTGTCGACCAGTTCCAATCCGTCGTTGATCAGCGGGCGCAGCTCGGGGGCCACCGAGGCACTTCCGGCGAATGCAGCATCGACATGCATCCATGCTCCGTGCTGGTTCGCGATCTCGGCGATTTCGGCGATCGGATCGATCGCGGTCGACGACGTCGTTCCAACTGTGCCCACGACGAAGAACGGCACATAGCCATCGGCGACGTCCTGACCCATGGCCTCGGCCAGCAGGTCGCTGCGCATGGCGAACTCGGCGTCGACGTCGATGCTGCGCAGTTGATCGTCGGCGAATCCAGCTACACGCATGCCCTTGAGCACCGATGAATGCGCCTGGGTCGAGGTGTAGGCGCGCAACTCCGGAGCGGCCCGGTGACCAACGGCTCGGTGGCGCGCGGCGACTATCGAGGTCAGCACCGCTGACGATGCGCTGTCGAGGATGACTCCCCCGCCAGTGCTCGACGAGTGGAATGTATGGGGCAGCCCGCACAGATCGACCAACCAGTCCATCATCACGGTCTCGACCTCGGTCGCTGCCGGGCTCGTGGCCCACAACATACCTTGAACTCCGAAGCCGGCACTGACCAACTCACCCAAGACCGATGGCAGCGATGCATTTGCCGGGAAGTAGGCAAAGAAGTTCGGCGACTGCCAGTGCGTCAGCCCGGGCGCGATGATGTTGCGCAGGTCATCGACGAGTCCCGAAAGGTCCTCGCCATGCTCCGGCGGCGTGGTGTTCAGTTGCGCGGCGATACCGCCCGGCTCGACCTGCGACTGCACCGGATAGTCGGCGATGTTGTCGCGGTAGTCGGCAATGAAGTCGATGAGTTCATGCCCCAACGCCCTGAACTCATCGCTGGTCATGTGATAGTCGCCCGCAGGCGGAATCTGGTCGGTCACTCACCGAGCCTAGACACCTCGGTGCCAGGAGGCCGCGCAAATGGCGACAAGCTCAGAAGCCTTCGGGCACGGGCCCTGAATTCCACCGCTCCGCAATGCACCGCTACGCCCGGAGCGAAGCAACACAGGGACGAGCGAGAGCGCGGAGGGACGGAGCGCATCAACCGACCAGACACCTTCTCCGGCGAACGCCGGCCCGAGCGGAGCAGAGAGACACCGCGTCACCGCAGGTCGGGCAGCAGGTATCCGTTGGTTTCGAGGTTGGCTCGTACGAGTTTCTTGTTCATCTTGCCGGTGCCGGTCAGCGGGATCTCGTCGACGAACAACACTTCGTCGGGAAGCTGCCACTTGGCGTAGTTCGAGTCGCAATGCGCGAGTATCTGCTCGGCCTGCACCTCGGCGCCTTCTGCCAGAACCACCAGCGCAATCGGACGCTCATCCCACTTGGGGTGCGGCGCAGCGACGACACATGCCTGGGCGACGCCGGGAACACCAACGATGTGGTTTTCGAGATCGACCGAGCTGATCCACTCGCCGCCGCTCTTGATCAGGTCCTTCGATCGGTCGGCGATGATCATGTATGCCTCGGGGTCGATCATGGCGACGTCGCCGGTGATCAGCCAGCCATCGTGGAACTTGTCGGGCTGATCGTTCTGGTAATACTCACGAGCAATCCATGGGCCCCGGACCAGCAACTCGCCGGCAGCTTCGCCGTCCCACGGCAGTTCGTTGAACTCCTCGTCGACGATCTTCATTTCCAGGCCCGGCATGAGCTGGCCGGCTTTGGCTTGATTTTCCACGAGCGTTTGCGGATCGGCGGTGAGCTGGCTGCGCTTCATCACTCGTCGCGAGGTTGCCGCCAGCGGTGAGGTTTCGGTCATGCCCCATCCCTGCACCATCTCGACCTGGTGTTCGTCGAAGAACCAGGAGATGAGCGAGAGCGGCGGCGCCGAGCCGCCACAGGTCAGGCGTTCCAGTTTCGACAGGTCATAGACCCCCGGCTGGGACTCCATGATGGACTTGACGCCCTGCCAGATTGTGGGCACACCCGCAGAGATGGTCACGCCTTCGTCGGCCATTAGTTGGATCATGCGTTCGGGGTTCATGAAGCGATGCGGCATGACCTGCTTCATGCCCAGCATCGTGGCTGCCCAAGGAAGACCCCACCCCTGCGCATGAAACATCGGGACCACACCACACAGCGTGTCGGTCGCCGAGAGTCCCATGGTGTCGGTCAGCGACTGCACCAACGTGTGCAGATATTGCGAGCGATGCTCGTACTCGACGCCTTTGGGGTCGCCGGTGGTGCCGCTGGTGTAGCACAGGCCCAGCGCGCTGCTCTCGGGGATCTCGGGCCAGCCATAGTGCTCGGGTTTGCCCGCTATGAAGTCTTCGTAGTCGATGGCGTTGGTCAGCATTGTTGTCCAGCCTTCGAACCCGGGTTCGGTGGCAACGACGATCTGGCGGACGTTGGGCATGACATCGACAACGGTCTCGAGCGCCGGCAGCAGGTCGGCATCGACGATGATGATCTCGGCCCCGGCATGGTTGATGATGTACTCGAGATCCTTCGGGCCCAGCCGAATGTTGATGGTGTGCAGCACACATCCCATACCGGCCGAAGCCCAGTAGGCCTCGAGGTGGCGGCTTCCGTTCCACATGAAGGTCCCGACGCGATCACCGATTCCGACACCGGCATCTGCCAATGCATGCGCCAGTTGGTGGGATCGAGCTCGCGTCTCGCGATAGGTCTGGCGACGCACACCATCGGCGGTCGCGGTCACTACCTCTTCGTTCGGCGCCACGATTGCACTGCGCTCGACGAGCCTGTGCATAAGAAGTTGCGACTGTTGCATGCCCATGTGGTCCCCCTCAGAACTCGTGTGAAACAGTAGCCGCCGCCACGACACGAACCCACCGGACACGTGCCGGGTACACGTCTCGTCTCGCCGGACGTGTGGCTGGTGCGTGTCCTTTCTGGTTGGTGTTGACGCAGGCCCTCGGCTGGTCGAGAGGTAGTGTGATCGGGTGGAGATTGCAGACTCAGCCATAGATCTCATCGGCAACACGCCGATGGTCCGACTCAATGCCGTGACCGAGGATGCCAAGTGTCCAATCGTCGCCAAGCTCGAGTTCAACAACCCGGGTGGCAGCGCCAAGGATCGACCGGCGTTGTGGATGATCAATGACGCCGAAGCCAAGGGCCTGCTCAAACCAGGCGGCACCATTGTCGAGCCGACGTCGGGCAATACCGGAGTCGGCCTGGCCATCGTTGCCAGCCAACGTGGCTACAAATGCGTGTTCGTCATGACCGACAAGGTCTCCCCCGAGAAGGTCGACTTGCTGCGGGCCTACGGTGCCGAAGTCGTGGTGTGTCCGGTGGCGGTTCCGCCCGAAGACCCCCAGTCGTACTACTCGGTGGCAGAACGGCTGGTCGATGAGATCCCCGACGCCTACCGGCCGAATCAATACGCGAATCAGTCGAATCCCGAAGCACACTACGCCACGACCGGCCCCGAGATCTGGCGTCAGACCGATGGCAAGATCACGCACTTCGTCGCCGGCGCAGGCACCGGTGGCACGCTCGGCGGCGTCGCCCGATATCTCAAGGAACAGAACCCGAACATCCAGATCATTGCCGCCGACCCCGAGGGTTCGGTGTACAGCGGTGGGTCCGGGCGGCCCTACCTGGTCGAGGGCGTGGGCGAAGACTTCTGGCCCGAGACCTATGACCAGACAGTCGTTGACCGGGTGATCGCCATCAGCGACGCCGATTCGTTTGCGATGGCTCGCCGGGTGTCCGAAGAAGAAGGTCTGCTGATCGGCGGGTCGTGCGGTACTGCAGTTGCGGCGGCACGGGTCGTCGCCGCCGACGCAGAGCCCGATGACCTGGTCGTTGTGCTCATTCCCGACTCTGGTCGTGGCTATCTGTCAAAGGTCTTCAACGATGACTGGATGGCCAGTTTCGGCTTCCTGCAAGACGAAGGGCCGATCGTCCGCGACGTGCTTGCCGCAGAGAACGACGATGTACCGCCGCTGCTGTACGTGCAGCCCGAAGACAGCGCACGTACCGCTTTTGCGTTGATGCAGACCCACGGCGTGTCTCAACTGCCGGTCGCCAAGGGGGCCATGCCGCTATCGGCCGCCGAAGTGCAGGGGTCGGTGACCGAGCTTCGACTCATGCAACTCGCTTACGACGACCAATCGACACTCGACATGGCAGTCGAGAAAATCATGGGCCCCAAGCTGCCCACGCTGGGTGCTGGTCAATCCATCTCGCTGGCTGTCGAAATGCTCGACGGCGGTGGCGCCAGCCTGGTTCTCGACGGTGGTCGCCCGATCGCCGTCATCACCCAATCCGACATCCTCCACTTTCTTGCGCAGGGATCATGACAGGCTTCAACACCACCGCCATTCACGCGGGGCAGGAGCCCGACGAACAAACCGGCGCCGTGACCGTGCCGCTCCACCTGGCCACCACGTACGCACAACAAGGCGTGAATCAGCACAAGGGTTTCGAATACAGCCGCACCGGCAACCCCACCCGAGTCGCACTCGAAACATCGATCGCTTCGCTCGAGAACGGCACCCACGGCTTTGCGTTCGGAAGCGGTATGGCGGCCGAAGACGCCATCATGCGCATGTTGCAGCCCGGCGACAATGTGCTGCTCGGCAACGATGCCTACGGTGGGACCTTCCGCCTGCTCGACAAGATCTACGGCAAGATCGGCGTGACCTGGACTGCGGTCGACCTGACCAAGCCCGAGCTGGTTGCGTCGATGTGGGCCGACAACACCAAGATGGTCTGGCTCGAAACCCCTACCAACCCCAACCTGACCTGCTTCGACATCGAAGCCATCGCCGCCGCGGCTCACGAGCAGGGGGGCCTGTGCGTCGCTGACAACACTTTCGCCACGCCGTATCTGCAACAGCCACTCTCGCTGGGCGCCGACATCGTGATCCATTCGGCCACCAAGTACCTGGGTGGTCACAGCGACGTGGTGGGCGGCCTGGCCGTGACCAACAGCGACGAGATCGCCGAGCACCTGGCGTTCGTGCAAAACGGCGTGGGTGCGATCATCAGCCCGTTCGACTGCTACTTCCTGCTCCGCGGCATCAAGACACTCGGCGTGCGCATGGATCGCCACTGTGACAATGCCCAGGCGGTGGTCGAGATGCTGTCGACCAATTCAGCAATCAGCGAAATCCTGTATCCCGGTCTGCCGGGACACCTGGGCCATGACACCGCAACCAAGCAGATGCGCAACTACGGCGGCATGGTGTCCTTCATCCCGGCCGGCGGTGTCGAGGCTGCCCACAAGATCGTGACATCGACAAAGCTCTTCACCTTGGCCGAGTCGCTGGGGGCGGTCGAGTCGCTCATCGAAGTGCCAGCCGGCATGACCCACGGGTCAACTGCCGGCTCGCCACTCGAGGTGAACCCTGCGTTGGTGCGTCTCTCTGTTGGTATCGAAAACATCGAAGATCTGATCGAGGATCTGACCCAAGCTCTTTCTTGAGCAGCGACAATCAAGCCGTCGAGGCAGCCGACCGCGGCACCGCGCTCGAAGCGCTGGCCGTCCCAGAATTTCGCCGCCTCTACCTGGGCACGGCGCTGTCGAACGCCGGCCGATGGATGCAAACGGCAGCGCTCGGCGTGCTCGGATGGGAGCTCACCGGCTCGAGCGCGTTCCTGGGAGCGATCGTGTTCGCCCAGCTGCTTCCCCTAGGTGTGCTGAGCCTGCTCGGCGGTTCGTTGGCCGACACCATGGACCGGCGACAGCTGCTGTTCATGTGCCAGACCTGGCAGATGGTATGGACGTTCGTGCTGGCTGCGCTGCTGATCGACGGCGAGATCGAACCGGCCGTCTTGCTGGGGATCGTGTTCGTGATCGGTCTCGGTCAGGGCTTGTACGCGCCTGCGCTGACCTCGGTGATCCCTGCCATTGCAGGTGAACGAAACCTGTCGGCGGCCATTGCACTGAACTCGATGCAGACCAACGGCACCCGGATCGTGGGGCCCGCGCTCGGCGGGTTCCTGGTGACCACATGGGGCTATGCCGAGGTATTTGCAATCAACGCCGTGAGTTATCTCTTCGTTCTCTTCGCGATCTATCGGGCCATCATTCCACCAGGGACAGCTACCTCCAGATCATGGAAGGACCGGCTGCTGGGCGGGTTCACGGTGGCGTTTCGAGCCCCACAGGTCGGCCGGCCGTTGCTGATGATGGGCCTGTTCACGTTCTTCTGCCTGCCCTTCATCGGACAACTCCCGGCCATCGCCGATGTCAACCTCGGCATCGACCCCAAGAGCACCACCTATGGCTGGCTCTACGCCTCGTTTGGTCTCGGCGGGCTCACCGGTGCCGTTCTCATCGGCACGGTCTTCTTGCGCACGCCATCGTCGAAAATCGCACCCGTCACGTTGGCAGCGTTTGCTCTATCGCTCGGTTGGTTGACGCTGGTTCGCAGCGTTGGCTGGTCATTCGTCGCCATCTACCTGGTCGGCCTGTTCTACTTCTCGCTGCCAACGGCGTTGGCTACGGCCTGGCAAGAGCATGTGGACTCGTCGATACGTGGCCGCGTTGCAGCGTTGTGGGTGTTGGCATTCGGCGGCACGATTCCGTTCGCCAATATCGTGGCCGGTCCACTGATCGAACTCACATCGCTCACCACGGTGCTACTCACCGGCACGCTGGCGGCGTTGGCTTTGACCATGCTCAGGCTTCCCGAGGGTCCAGTCGTTGGAGAAGAGATCTTCGACACCCCCGCGAACACGTAACGAATCGGCGCCAGTAGGTTCAGCGGTCCTGGGGACCTCGGTGCGAAGCATGGGGCTAACCGGTTCCGCCCAATGGCTTGCTGAACACGCGCGAGTCGAGCAACCCGGTGCGTATGGGCTCGAGCAGGTCGATCAATTCGAGGGTTGCGTCGTCGCCGATGGCATCGACGAGCCGCTGCGACGCATTGTTGGTTGCTGCTTCGATATCGGAGCGAAATTGTTCCCCCTGTGAGGTGAAGTTGCCGTCGGCTTCGACCAGGCCTCGTTCGTGCAGTCCTCCGATTGTGTGCTGCCATGCATCTTCTGACCACGCACGCGTCGCGCGCAGCACCTTGGCCGGCACTTTGCCCATGGCGGCGTGCATAACAAGGGCTTCCAAGCCGGTCACCGACGCAGCGCCCAGGGCGGCGACATGGGCATCACCTCGCCACTCGCGGATGATGGTCACGAGCTGCCACAACCGCAGCACCGGGTCGTCGGGCATGGCGATCGATCGGTTGGCGGCGGCGAGGGGTTTGCCTTCGTCACCCACACCGTCGACCATGGCCTGTGCAAGTTCCACGGCGCGACCGATCCCGGCCAGATCGGCGTCGGGACAAGCGGCGCGTAAGACATCACCCGCCGCTGCGAAACGTTGCTGTTGCACCGCTGTTGGTTCGGCGACGTTCCAAGCCGCTGGGATCGCAGCGTGTACGACCTCTGGGTTGAAGTTGTAGAAGGTGGCCACGACCAGCCCTGGACCGACCGGACCCATGGCCGCCGCCCGGCCGGCAAAGTACTGCTGTCGCCCGGTGAGCCCGAGATCGCCGTAACGCTCGATTGCCTGGGGCGCGAAGTAGATGAATCCGTGTACGAGATTGCTGACAGCGCCAAGCCGTTCGACAGTGGAAACCATTGCTGCAACCTAATACTCACCCGACACCCAGAAGTAGCGAAGCGGTCTGGGATCTGCCCGCCCGATCGAAGTCGACCCGTCTTTCGGCTTCCACCACATGGATCCACGGTGGCGGGCCACCAGCGCTCACATCCCCCGGCCGAGGAATCCGTTGCGGACCACCACGCCCGTTCACCGCATCGATCATCGGCGCAGAATCACTCGGATCGCCTGAAGCCGCTCGATCAGCAGATCGAGGTCGATTCGTCTTTCGGCTTCCACCACATGGTTCCACGGCGGCGGGCCTCCAGCGCTGACATCCCCCGGCCGAGGAATCCGTTGCGGACCACCACGCCCTTCACCGCATCGATCATCGGCGCAGAATCACTCGGATGTATCGAGTGCCTCGACGATGTCGGCGAAACCGTTTTCGGTGAGTCCAGCGAGTGCAACCTCGGGGGTGATCTTGCCTTTCTCCCAGGTCATCCATACGTCGAATACCGGCGTGAGCGCCTCATTGTCGCCTGCAAGTGTCTCGAGCACCTTGTCGGTGCCGCCGATCTTCAGGTCGGCCATCGAGCGTCCGGGCAGAACATCTTCGCCGCCCTCGGCCCAAACTCGCCATGCTTCGGTGATCTTGTGCAGGTCGGGTGCGGGGCGCTCAAAGGTCGTCACAGGTCCGAGGTTATCCAGCGTTCGCCTGCATCGGCCGATGCTGCCCCTTTCCCCTTTCCTACCGGCGTGTCGAAGCCGCAATCACGGCGCCATAGACTGCTCGATGGCTACGTTTCGGTAGCTCAGGACCAGCCAGGGACTCAGTGATGGATTGGGGAACTCTCATATTCGTTGCGATCGGCCTTGGTATCGCGTTCTCCATGTATCGCTCTAGCAAGATGACGGCAGTTGTGGCACCAGAACACCAAGTTCCCATTCCCGAGGGCGGCCTGCAGGCCGTTGAGTATTACTGGCGGCCTGGTTGACCGTTCTGCGCCAGGCTCAGTTCGGGCCTCGAGTCAGCCGGTATCCCCGTGAATGAACACAACATCTGGGAAAGTCCCGCAGCTGCTGAAACCGTTCGCTCGGTAGCCGACGGTAACGAAACGGTTCCCACGGTGATCGTAGGCCCTGTCGGATTGGTGAATCCCAGCGTCAGGCAAGTACAGGCTGCTCTGCAGGAACACGCACCCCACCTGCTCTAGAACCATTGCGGTGGTGACGGTTTCGCCGCCACCACCGCGCTCCGGTCCTCACAAACTCTGGCAAGTCAGAGGGCGGCGTACCAGTCATAACCGCGGACGGTCCAGTAGTCGTTTTCGGGTTGCGTGTCCGAGAACTGGATGGTGCCGATGCGTTTGATGTTCTTGGTGCCGTACTTCAGCGGCGTGGTGAGCCGAACCGGGGCGCCATGCTCCGCCGTCAGGGGTGCACGCTGGAGGTCGAGCGTGAGCATGGTCTGCGAGTGCATCATCGCGTCCATCTCCAGGCCCACGTTGTAGTCCGCGTCGGGAGTAGACAGGCCAACGAACTTGGCGTCGGCTTGTTCGGGATAGAACCGCTCGAGGAAATCCGAGAACACCACGCCACCCCAGGTCACGATATGCGACCAGCCCTCGACACATTTGTGCTCGACGACCATTTCAGTTTGCTTCATGGCGCGCAGATCCTCGGGCTGATGCGTGCCCAACAACTCACCGTCGCGACCGAGGACGCGCAGTTCGTAGGTGTCGAGATCGAGGTCCTCTTGGATGCCGTGGCGACCGTTGACTCGCATCATGGACGACTCCGAGAAGTCGAACGTGGGGGCGTCGGCACCGCTGCGAAAGATCGAGCGCCACACGCTCTCGTTCACTTCGTGTCCAGTGCGTAACACGTCGGGGATGTTCCCACTGTCGGGGCGACCCTGCAGCGTGCGCCAGCCTACGAAGGCAGCGAGTGCGCCCGCGGCGCCGGTCAACAGTGAGCGTCGCGACAAGCTCTTGAACTCGGCCTCGCTCTTGGTACGACCGCGGGAATCTGCCGCAACCCGGAACGACGGTGCGTCGGCATCGAAGCGGGCCACCGGTGTGGAGGCTGTCAAAGCTTGCGAGTTTGCGGCCGGGCCGGGATGCGTCTGCACAACGGCTGCGCTGGCACCCTCGGTCAGGTTCTGGGCCACAGCGTTCTTTGCGTCAGACGTAGCCTCGTTGGCTTCGGGTGCCACGTCGGCAACGGTTTCTCTGGCTCTTGTCGGGTTCGAGTGGGTTGGCTTGATCGGCTCTTTGGGATCGCTCATCGGATGACCTCCTCAGCCGTATCGGCTGCGTCGTCGGCGGTGCGGTCGGGGAGATACTCGTAACCGGTCACCATCGACCAGAAGTTGCCGAAGCCGGCGCGCGCGACCTGCAAGATGTGGATGAAGAAGAACAGGATGAACCCGATTGTCGTGGAGAAGTGGATGAACCGGGCGCCGCCGTAGCCACCGAACACGGTGGTCAGCAAAGAGAGTTGTGTGGGCTTGTAGATCGCAAAGCCGGAAACGATCACAAGCACCCCCATCAGCAGGACTATGGCGTAACTGAGTTGCTGAGCACCGTTGTACTTACCCTGCGGTGGCGCCTCCTTGCGTATACCGATGTCATACAACAGCACCTTGGGAATCTGGCGCAGATCGTCGCGAGTTGGTATGAAGTTACGCCAACCGCCGGTGCGCCACAGGTAGAGACCGAAGGCCACGCTGTTCAGTGTGAACAGCCAACCAAACGTGAAGTGGAAGGCCATGCCGCGGGCCAAGCGCCGTTCGAGGCCAAGCGGCTCGTTTATGTAGTCGGGGAAGAACTCGAAGATCTCCCACCCGAAGATCCCGAAGACATACGGGTCTCGCACATCGGCCCAATAGATTCGCAGACCGCTCCAGATCATGATGGTCAGCAGCGGGAAGTTGATCCAGTGCATCCAACGATTGCCGCGACGGTGTTTCTCGATTGCGACGCGCTCCGGTGATGTCCGAAATGCGCCATCCTCGGATTCAGGTCTCTGCAGCGTGGCCATTGAACTCTTTCGGTCGAACGACGTCGTAGCTTACAGAACCCGGTGAGGGGCCCAGAGTAGTTCCTCGAACTCTGAACAAGTTCGAAACCGTAGAAGAACTTTTCGAATCAAGGGGCAGAACTGCGACGAGGACGGCGGGTTTGCCGCATAGCCGACCATCAGCATCTCGAGGCGAGCAATCGTCGCAGACGACATCTCGAGCGATGACACGCGCTCCCCTCGTGACATCATGCAAGTCGGCAAAACGACGAATGCCGGGCCCGTAGGCCCGGCATTCGATCGAAGTTAGTTCCGCTGACCTGTCGCCGAAACGAACGGGCAGCGGAAGGGCTACATCATGCCGCCCATACCACCCATGCCACCCATGGGGTCACCGCCGCCCATTGGAGGGCCAGCAGGCTCGGGCTTGTCGGCCACGAGTACATCGGTGGTGAGAAGCAGGCTGGCGATCGACGCTGCGTTCTGCAGCGCCGCGCGGGTCACCTTGGCTGGGTCGATGACACCGGCCTTGACCATGTCACACATCTCACCGGTCGCCGCGTTGAAGCCGTTCGTGCCCTTGGCCTTTTCGACCTGCTGCACGATGATGGCGCCTTCGTGGCCGGCATTGTCTGCAATGAGACGAGCAGGCGCAGCGAGTGCGTTGTAGATGGCTTGAGCACCGGTCGCTTCGTCGCCGCTGAGGTCAGCAACAACCTTGGCCACTGCGGCCCGGGCCCGCACCAGTGCGGTTCCACCACCGGCAACGACGCCTTCTTCGATGGCTGCACGAGTAGCTGACAGCGCATCTTCGATGCGGTGCTTCTTCTCTTTGAGCTCGACCTCGGTGGCTGCGCCGACCTTGACCACGGCCACACCGCCGCTGAGCTTCGCCAGACGCTCTTGGAGCTTCTCGCGATCCCAGTCGCTGTCGGTGTTTTCGACCTCGGCTTTGATCTGCGCGATGCGACCCTGTACGTCGGCCTTCTTGCCGCCACCTTCGACGATGGTCGTGTTGTCTTTGGTGATAACGACCTTGCGAGCTTGACCGAGCATGTCGAGCGTGACTGCATCGAGCTTGAGACCGACTTCTTCTGCCACAACCTGGCCACCGGTGAGGATGGCCATGTCCTGCAGCATTGCCTTACGGCGCTCGCCAAAGCCCGGGGCCTTGATGGCGACCGAGGTGAAGGTGCCACGGATCTTGTTCACGACCAAAGTCGCCAGGGCTTCGCCCTCGACATCTTCGGCGATGATCAGCAGTGGCTTACCGGCCTGCATGACCTTTTCGAGCACAGGAAGAACGTCTTGTACCGAACCGATTTTGCCCTGGTTGAACAGGATGTACGGATCCTCGAAGACAGCTTCTTGGCGCTCGGGGTCGGTGACGAAGTACGGCGACAGGTAACCCTTGTCGAACTGCATACCCTCGACGAAATCGAGGTCCATGCCGAAGGTGTTGGACTCTTCGACCGTCACCACACCGTCTTTGCCCACCTTGTCGATGGCGTCGGCAATGGTCTTGCCGACCTCGGGGTCGGCTGCTGAGATCGAAGCGACCTGAGCGATTTCGTCTTTACCGCCGACGTTCTTGGCCTGCTTGGCAATGGAACCAACCGCAGCAGTAACAGCTGCTTCGATACCACGCTTGAGGCTCATGGGGTTCGCGCCGGCTGCGACGTTGCGCAGGCCTTCTTGCACGATTGCCTGAGCGAGCACGGTGGCGGTGGTGGTGCCATCGCCGGCTACGTCGTTGGTCTTGGTGGCGACCTCTTTGACGAGCTGTGCGCCCATGTTCTCGAATGCATCTTCGAGCTCGACTTCACGAGCGATGGAAACGCCATCGTTGGTGATCGTCGGTGCGCCGAACTTCTTGTCGAGAACAACGTTACGGCCCTTGGGGCCGAGGGTGACCTTCACGGCGTCGGCCAGCTTGTTCACGCCGGCTTCGAGACCGCGACGAGCTGCGTCGTCGAACTTGAGAATCTTGGTCATCGGCTGCTACTTGACGATCGCGAGCACGTCGCGAGCCGAGAGAATCAGAAGGTCTTCGCCACCAGAACTGATCTCGGTGCCGCCGTACTTGGAGTACACAACGGTGTCGCCGTTGCCGACGTCCATCGGGATCAATTCACCGGTGGTGTCGCTGCGCTTGCCGGGACCAACAGCAAGCACTTCGCCCTGCTGTGGCTTTTCCTTGGCGGTATCGGGGATAACGAGGCCGCTGGCTGTCGTTGCTTCGCCCTCGCTTGGGCGAACAACGATGCGGTCCTCGAGAGGCTGAAGGTTCATCGAGGCTCTCCTAAAATTAAGCTCGAAAATATCTATGGACTGGCTTTATGGAAGGTCACACGCTCTCCACAAGCGCTGACCGGGTGGCCGATCAAGAGTTAGCACTCTCGACTGGCGAGTGCTAACTCTAGTGGTACCGCTGCCGTACTCAACCTCTGATGCGCAGGTTTTTGGTCAAACCTGCGAACCGTCAATCGGGCGCATCGATACGAAACATCCGGGCAGGAACGACGATGGTGTGATACGCGATTCGGTTGCGGGTCCGCGGGTGGTCCGACTCGACGTCGTAGACGTCAGGGGCCACGAAATCTTGTGGCACGGTCGCAGTCACGCCGGCGAGCTCGGCACTATGGAGGCAGCGTCCCAGATGATCCGCAAATCCAATCACGCCCGTTGTGCCGCTCGCCGCAACCGAAGCTCCGAGCGCCGGGTCGTGAAACTCGCCAGCAATCCGGTCGGCAACCGCGATGCGGTTGTCGGGGTATGCGCTGATTTCAACCGACCCAGTCGAGCTTGAGGTTGGGTTCGGCACCCAGATCGAGACCCGATGGACCGTCGCTGTTCAATCGCCACCATGCAGCAGTGGCGATCATCGCTGCATTGTCGGTGCACATGGATCGACTCGGCACATAGGCGCGCACGCCACTGGTGACCGAGTAATCGAGCGTGCGTTCGCGAAGCTCGCTGTTGGCCGCCACGCCGCCAGCGAGACCGATTGCAGTGGCATCGATTTCTTCGGCCGCCCGCTTCGCTTTGGTGAGTAGCACATCGACCACCGCGGCCTGAAACGACGCGGCCACGTCCTCGGCCGAGACGTCGGGGTGCTTGCGCACATGATTGATGACGGCGGTTTTCAGCCCGCTGAACGAGAAGTCATAACCCTCGTTGATCATCGGTCGTGGAAACGCTATGGCGGTGGGATCGCCCTGAGCTGCGAGCCGGTCGATGATCGGGCCACCCGGATAGCCGAGATCGAGGTACCGGGCGACCTTGTCGAATGCTTCGCCCGCAGCGTCGTCGACCGTCTGACCAATGAGACGGTATGCCCCGTGCCCCTGCATCTCGACCAGCATCGTGTGGCCGCCGGAAACCAGCAGCACCAACAAGGGGAACTGCAGATCGGGCTCTTCGAGCAAGCCGGCGTAGAGGTGGCCTTCGAGATGGTTCACGCCCACGAAGGGCACGTCCCACGTCAACGCCAACGCCTTGGCGGCGCTGACCCCGACCAAGAGCGAGCCCACGAGTCCCGGTCCATAGGTGGCAGCCACGGCGGTCAGTTCCGGGCCGGTACGGCCGGCTTCCACCAACGATTGGGCAACGACAGGGGTGATCAGCTCGGTGTGGGCTCGGCTGGCGATTTCGGGAACCACCCCGCCGAAACGGGCGTGTAGATCGACCTGGCTGCTCACAACCGAAGACAGGATCGTGCAGCCATCTACCACCACCGACGCTGCGGTCTCATCGCACGAGGTCTCGATACCCAAGATGGTCTGGGGGGTCGGCGTCGGGTTTGCATTGGTCATGCTGAGGCTCCTGCGTTGCGTTCTTTCTCGACCTGTCGATGAGACGTGTGCACATCGCCAAGACGTTGGCGCCAGGGCTCTGCGCAGACGTCGGCGACCGCCATGACGAGCGCGTCGGTGCTCCCCCGCTCATCGCTTCGGTCATAGAAACTGCGTTCGATACCTACGGGGACAAACCCGAAACGGCGGTACATGCGCTGCGCTCGTCGATTGGCCGGGCGTACCTCGAGCTGCAGATTCGCCACCTGGCGCTCATTCACGAGTTGATCGATGAGCTCGAGGAGCAACGCGGTTGCGTGGCCGCGACCAGCATGTTCTGGTGCAACCGCAACATTGGTTATCCGCCCGGAAACTGCGTTGGTCCAGGCGGCGGCGTGGCCGACGATCTCGCCGGTGGCTTCGGCAACGATGTGCACCCGGTTCGCCTGGTCGAGTTCGTCGAGGAACGTTCGCTGCGACCAGGCCTGGCCGTGCGTCCGGGTGTCGATGGCTTGCAGCACATCGATATCGGCTTCGGCCAGTGGGCGCACTGTGCGCAGGTCGCCAGATCCTGGGCTCGACGTCATGTCGTCGACCTGGTTTGCCAGTTTATTTCCGCGTCGGGGCGTCGCAGGTACAACGGCGTGATCTCGGCTGGCTGCACGAACTCTTCTCGCAGTGCACGAGCGTGGGCCAATGCCACCAGCGAGGAGGCAGAGGGGTACGCAAGGCTCTTGTCGGCGATCTCGATCTTGGTGAGGCCGTCGAGCGTGTCTCGATATCGCAGCGCTCCGTCGCCGACGACCAGACACTCGGTGGCTTCGGCCTGAAGCTCGCCGTAGAGATCGTCGGGCGTGATGACCCGGGGTTCGTTCACCCGCTGCACGCCACCCGGCACCTGGCGATAGAAGGCGGTGAACACCTCGCCTCGTCGAGCATCGATGGTGGCCACGATCAAACGACGAGTGTGTCGTGCCGGGAAGGCCAACAAGTCCAGGCTGCTGACCCCGATCATGGGCACGCTGAGACCGAACGCCGTGGCCATGGCCGTGGAAAGACCGACGCGCAAGCCGGTATAGAGACCAGGGCCGACATCGACCGCAACCACACTGATCTCGCTGATGTCGACCTGAGCCTGAGCCAACGTGAACTCGATCTGCGGCGCGAGCGATTCGGCGTGACGGCGGCCCCGGGCCGAGTGGGTAGAGGCAAGGACACCTTCGTGACCACCGATCGCACAGCCCACCTGAGCAGTGGCGCTTTCGATGCCGAGGATGAGCATCAGGCGTCCTGCCGATCGATCAGGCGGCCAGCCAGGGCAGCCTCGAGGCCAGGGACCCGAGCCGTCCACGCCGACCCAACGGCGGTCAACGAGATCGCTCGATCGTCGTCGCCGTCGCCGAATTCGAACGACAGCAGGGCAAAACCGGCGGGCAAGGCCGGAGCGATGGTGTCGCCCCATTCGATCGCCACGACTCCTTCGCTCTCGAAAAGTTCAGGTAGCGCCAGGTCGATGACCTCGTCGATCTGGTCGATGCGGTAGACGTCGAGATGGTGCAGCACGAGCCGCCCCCCGTGGTACTGCTGATGCAGCGTGAACGTAGGGCTGGTGATGGGTTCGGTGATACCGAGTGCTGCGCCGAGCGCTTTGGTGAACGTGGTCTTCCCTGCGCCCAGGTCGCCACCGAGGACCAGCACATCGTTGGGCTGCAGCACTGCTGCTATGGCCTGGGCTATCACGGCGGTGTCCTGCGGCCCGGTCGAACGCGCAGTGAAGTCAACTATGCGATCCACCCAAAGAATTTACCCGCCGAATTCCAATGCCTACGCACAACCTTCGACAAACTCGACTGCGGGAAGTAGACCGCTACGGATTTGCGTTACCCGATCATCGAACGTTTCCATGATCACGCGGTAGTTCTTGTCGGCCGCGTCGGTTGGCACGAACGTGAAGTACTCACCCCCTTGGTCGAAGGTGTATTTGTGCGGTGTCACCTCGAGACGATCGCCATAGGCGGCGCGCACATCGGCTTCGGTACTACCGATTCGGATTCCTGAGAGTGTTGCCTGGTTCGGTTCCAACTCGATCCTTTCGATCGTGCCATCCAGAAATGGAAGGTTCGGCCCATCTAATTGATAGGTGATGACCATGAAGCTCGGACTCGAAGGATCGCCCGCCAGTACGGCATGGCTACAGCCATCGAGCGTGTTGAGGGCGACCAGCGTGCCGTCGACCGCTGCTTGTGCCTGGGCAACCGTCATGCCCGTTTCGATCACGCCCATGCCTCGTAGCGACAACGGCTGGTCACCAATCGTCTGGTCGGGAGATGCCAGGATCGCCAGCCGCTCTTCGGGGTCCAGCGCCGGCACCCGACGATCTTCTTCGAAGCGCAGAAACACCGCCACCGGCTCAGATGCCCGGAATCCCGACAGAGCAAGCACCGTGCCGTTGTCCGATGCTTCGATTTCGAACCACGACACTTCGTCCACTCCGGCGACGGCAGTGAATTCGGTGCCGAAGGGACTCTGTGGGTCGTACACCTGAAGCGACGGCTCGCCGTCGGTGCTGAACAGCAGCTGCCCGGTTGGCGACCATTCCAGTGCCAACGCGCTACTGCCGCCGAGGGTCGCACCACCTCCATCTGCGTGCGCAATGGTGAGCTGATCCTGCGACGCAACGGCAACGCGGGTCCCGTCGACCGAGCGTTCTGCGAGCACGTTGCCCAGGCTTTCTCCGGCCGGGTACCGACCAATCACCTGATCGCCGACCATGATCTGGCCTTGGGCGGCCACTACTCGGACCCCGCCGTCGAGTTCGGCAAGGACCCGTCTGGGCTCAGCGTCGGTGAGTACCGAGATGGCTGCGGGTGCGAGCACGTTTTGGTCGCCAGTTGATCCGATGTCATAGGCGAGCAACGACGTGATGCCGGAGGCATCGGTGCTGTGGAGAAAAACCTGCGACTCGTCGTGAGACCACACGGCGGGAAAGGCCAACAGCCGGGAGTCGGTGGGGATTTGCAGCGATGAAAGGATCTCGAAGTGGCCTTGCGGAGTGATCTCTGCGAGCACGGCGCTGTCGCCGCACCCATCGGTGAGCACCCCCACGTCGCCCGAAGCGGGTACGAACGAGTGCGACCCGCCGATCATCGTCAGCCTGTCGACAAAGCTGTGGCCCGAGCTCATGACCGGCAGCGAACCGTACGTGCCCACCGACGTCTCGCATGGGCGCTGCGCCGATCCCGGCAGGAGCCAGTCGATGATCGACAGGTCACTGGCGACGGACCCTGCGACCACACGGCTCCCTGCGGGAAGCTCAGTCACTTCCGGTGCAACGGTGTAGTCGACCGAGGTCGCGGCACCGCCATCACCGAGCGAGATGGCAGCGCCTACTGCGGAGTCGAGCGAGTCGACAGCTACTGGGGTGGCTTCGGCGCCGCTGATCTCGGCTGGCCCGGCCTCGGTGATGGCTGGATCGGTAACGTCGGGATTCGCCACGTCGAGGTGGGTGGTATTGTCGCCAGCGGGTCGCAGAACGAACGCCAACCCCACGATCGTCAGCACCGCCGCAGCCGCAGCCACGGCGAGCCACGGTTTCAAAGACTTCGGCCACCTCGTATTCGGCGTGGTAGTCGAATCGCCACTCGGCGCTGTTCCATCGCTGGCCGCATCAGACCGTGCGCCGATGACTCTCGACCCAATGGGGGTCACGGTGCCCGGTTCGGCGTTGTCTTGTGCAGCGGTTGTGAGTGCAGCTCGTGTGTCCTCCCAGAAGCCATTGCGGGTCGAACCAGTGTCGAGCGCTCGCAGTGCCTCGCCGATGTCTTCGTTTCTTTCGGTGTGGTTCGGGACCGTCATTATTCGATCTCTTTCGCGTCGATACCAAGCGCTTGTTGCAGCGCAGCACGAGCTCGCACCACCCGAGATGCAACCGTGCCCTCGGCGATGTCCAGAATGGTTGCCGTGTCGCGGTAGCTGTAGCCCTCGGCGTCGATCAACCACACCGCCGCACGGTGTTCTGGCGTCAACGTTCCCAACGCTCGACGTAGCTGCATTTTTTTCTCGATCACGTCCTCGAACCGCAGATCGGTCGCAAGGTCGTCGTCGAGTTGTTGTGTTGGTTTGCGCCGACGTATCTCATCGATGCACGACCGGTAGACGATGCGGTACAGCCAAGTCGAAAGGCGGCGTCACCTCGGAATGAAGCCCGATTGGTGAAGGCGCTCGTGTAGGCATTCTGCAACGCATCGTCGGCCAGACTCTGATCATGCATCGTGCGCACGGCAAGCGCTCGCATCGCTTCGTGGTGCTGCTTCAGTGCGGCCACGAACTCATCGACGTCATCCATGGTGCGTGCCACCGGCCTGAGCGTGGGTGTTGAACATTTGTCCATCACCTCTTCGAGGTGACGACCGGGTGCTTTCCATCCATCGACTTACGAATTCTTTTTCTGACTGTCGATCAGGCGGTCGACCGCCTCGTCATGGCTTGTGGCCGACGCAGACGCGTCGAAGCGCGCCATGGATGCTCGCAAACCATCGACCCGGCCTCGAGCACCGTCGAGATCAGAAAGCACCCTTCGCAATCGTGTCCGCAGATCGCCGTCGGGATACAGCGCGGCTTCATGCCATTGGGGCTCGATGAGTTCGGGGAAGCTCAGTCGTGTCGGCAAGACGGGCACGGCTCCGGCGGCGAGCGCCTCGACGATGGCGATGCCGAAGAATTCGTGGTCGGCTGCACTGACAACCACGTCGCTGCTCAACAACAGCTGTCGATAGTCGTCGGCCGGCAGATAGCCGTGGTGATCGATGCGGTCACCGAGTTGTTCGTGAACCCAGGCGAAATCGGGATTGTCGGGCCGTTGATTCTGACCGGCGAGCGCCAGAGTGAATGCGATGCCCTGATCGGCCATGTGCGCCAGGGCGGCGAAGACTGCGTGAGGGTTCTTGTCGTGGTCCCAGCGTTGGTTCCACAAAACTCTCGGCACAGCGCGTACGGTTCGCTCGCTTTCGATGAGCGCCGCCGACTCGACACCGGGCCACAACACGCCGGCCCGCTCGAAGACCGGTTCGATCAGGTGCCTGTGGGTCGGCTCGGGCTGTGAACCGAGCAGGCGAGGCAGCGCTTCACGCAGCGCGACGCTATGAAAGGCCGAGTTGAACCAAACTGCGTCGGACGCCACCAGCGATTGCCAGTTGACCAGCGCTGCGGAAGTATCGGCACGTTGATTGGGCGCCAGCGGGTAGAGCACCTGGCTCTCGTGTACATAGGTGGCGAGCGGCGTGTCGCGCAAGGACCGTCGGGCATGGCCTGCAAACGCGGCAACATCGACCAATCCACTGACGACGACGGCATCGGGTTGTCCGTGAGCGGCAACCACTTCGGCAAAGTCTGCGGCCAGGGTCACGGCTCCGCCTCGTAGCCGCCACCGCCAGAACTCATCCGGGTGCGTGACCAACGAGATCTCATGACGGCTGTGCCGCACCCACGAATCAGCCCACGAGCGGTGCGACCCGCCGTAGTAGGGCTCGATGAGTACGACCCGCGCCATGAGTCAGCTCGAGCGATACCGACGGCGCACGCGGCGGCCGATATCGCACACGATCTCGTAGGGGATCGTGTCGAGGCGCTCGGCAATGTCGTGCACCGTTATCGACTCATTGCCCTGCTCGCCGATGATCACGACCGGATCTCCTGCCACATCGGTCGCGTCCGGGCCGAGATCGACCATGGCTTGGTCCATCGTGACCACACCGACAATGGGCCGAAGGCGGCCACCAACGATTACCTGGCCACCTGCCCGGGAGTAGTCGCGGCGCAGCCCGTCGGCGTATCCCATGGGGATGGTGCCCACCATCGTCGGAGCATCGAAGCAATGCCGTAACCCATACGAGATCGCCTCGCCGTCATACACGGGTTTGACCAGAGACAACTCCGTCGTCAAGGTCATGGCCGGTTCGAGGTTCAGTGCGCTGCCAACGCCAGGGGCGGGTTCGAGGCCATAGGTGCTGATGCCGACGCGGACCATGTCGAACGCTGCATCATGGTTTGCGAGCAGGCCGGCAGAGTTGGCGGCGTGCACAATGACCGAGTCGTCGAGATCGTCGCGCAGCACATCGAGGAGGGCTCGGAAACGATCGAGCTGCATGGCCGTTTCGGGCCGGTCGGGTTCGTCGGCCACGGCGAAATGTGTCCACACCCCTTGCAGTCGAATGTCGGGGTTGGCGTGGATCGCCTGCACGATCTCTTTGGCATGTGCGCCGTCGCCGACGTCGTGGGGCCCGTGGGGGCGAAGCCCGACCCGGTTCATTCCGGTGTCCAGATTGAGATGGATGTCGACCGGAGACGCGTTCCGGATGGCCTGCGCGGCTGCGCTGGCCGAATGCAGGCCCGATACCGAGTACACCGTGGGAGTCAGTTCCGCTTCCACGACCTCGACCATCTCTGCGGGTCGCGGTTCTGACAGCAGCAGAATCGGTGAAGTCACACCTCCATTACGAAGCTCAATGCCTTCTTCGACAAGCGCTACGGCAATCCAGCTGGCACCAGCTTCGAGGGCGGTTTGGGCGGCGACCACGCTGCCATGTCCATAGCCGTCGGCCTTGGTCACGGTGCAGAGCTTCGCTGGTGCGGCATAGGACACCAAGCGTTCGACATTGCGCCCGATGGCGCCGAGGTCAATAATTGCTTCGGTTGGGCGCATGGCGATGAGTTCCGTCGAAAAGATCAGGCAGCAGGTTGAACTCGGATGCAACGCGCTGCGGCCACCGAGGTTACTTCGCCCCGTGGTCACTGACGGACCGCAGCGCTCGAGCTGGCAACACCGCTAGTTGGCGCGCCAGTGGTCGGCGATCAACACTGCGGGGCGGACCAGCAGATCGTCGAGCGGGATGGTTGTCAGCAGGGCTTCATCGAACGACGGCTCGGTCTCGAGTACCGCATCGCGGATCTGGCCATAGCGACCTCGGTACGCCTGAAGCACAGCCCGTACCAGGTTCAACTCGAGCGATTCGGCCAGTTTGATGTACAGCAGCGTGATGCCGACGGTCTGGGTGTCCTTGATCTCGGGGACAAACGCAATCAATCGATCGTCTCGGCGCCCACGAGTGATCAGAACCTGGCGCTCGTTCGCCACCCGATGCTTGGTACCACGCAGCACGGGATCCACATCGACTCGTGAAGGGATACCCACCGACAGGCCGCCGCGGTCGATGATCGCGATGCTGGCGTCATCGCCTGTGGGGTCTCCCTGAATGCCATAGCGGGTGTAGCCCAACACTTCGACCACGGCCGGATCTATTCCGGCAAGCGTGCGCAGGATGCTGTACGGAAGTGCATCGCGCGAGGCCCCGGCAGCAATGGTCTCGGCCACCAACGGAACATGCAGTAGGCCTTCGTCGGTACGACTGATACCAACGGTGACGGTCTTAGCCTGGTGCTTGATGGCATCGATCGGCCGGGTCAGCTCGTCGATGCCCTTGCCCAGTGCTCGGGCGAGGTCGTCGATCACCACTGCGGGTGTGCCGACCTTGCCGAAATCGAGCCCATATGATCCCAGCTCGGCGACGCCCGATGCGTAGCGAAGCAACAACGCCATATCCACGGCAACCGAGCTCGACAGGTGCCCGTTGTAACGGCGCTGGCGCAGGTCGCTACCGAACGTCGAGCGTGCCTGGGCGATCGCCGGCTGTAGCCGGGCGAGCATGTCGGAGCCATGGCTGTCGGGCTGGGCGGCAATCTCGGCTTCGATCGATGAGCGCAGCTTGCGCAATGGCATTGCAAGCGCATCGATTGCCAGGGCGGCTTCGTAGCCGAACAGGTGACCAACAACAGCAGAGAGCACGAAGCCGAGTTCTGGTTCCACGTTTGGCACGCTGATCACGTCGGTGCTGCCGAAACGGGTTTCGCTTGCGTTGGCAATGACCACGGGCGTGGCCTTGTGCGCTCGAAAAATCGCGACTTCCTTGACGGCGTCGTCGGCGGTGCTGCCCTGCAGTCCTGCAGCACACACGAGAATGAGCGGTTCCGATGAGAGGTCGATGTGCTTCTTGTCTTCGATGCTGTCGCAGGCAATGGCCATGTAACAGAGCTCGCTGAGCTTGACTCTGACCTCTTCGGCGGCGATGCGGTTGCTGCCGCTGCCCACGATGGCCCAGTAGGGCTCGCTCGGAGCGACGCGGGAAGCAATTTCACCGATGCGATCTCGAGATGCAATGACAGTTTCCATGGCCTGGGGCAGCTCGACAAGCCCAGCCAACACCCGCTGGGTCATGGCATTGGCCGGCTTCGAGCGACCGACCTGGTCGGCGATAGCGGTGGCGAGCATAAAGCCGGCTGCGATCTGGCTGTAGAACGCCTTGGTCGAGGCAACACTCATCTCGACGTCGCGACCATCGCTGGTGTACAGCACGCCGTCGGCTTTCTCGGTCAGGTCGCTGCCACGGCGATTGACGATGCCGATTACGTGGGCGCCCCGTTCGCGAGCCAGGTCGACCGTGCGGTTGGTATCAGTGGTGGTGCCGGACTGGCTCACGGCCACGACCAACACATCGCTCATGTCGGATTCCATGCCGAAGCCAGAGAGCCAGGTGGCCAGGTTGTAATCGACCCGAAGAAGTTTGCCGTCGACTTGAGCATTGAGGGCGTCGGCAAATGCTCGTGCTGCAATAGCCGCCGTGCCCTGGCCGATGCCCAGCACGCGATTGATCGTGCCGTCAGCCAGACGCTGCTGGATTGCTTTGGGCAGGGTGCGTTCGCCGACCCTGACCTGGTAGGAGCCGTCGGTCTCGATGAGCTTGCCTCGCAGCGTGGTGCGAAACGAGTTCGGCGCCTCGGAGATCTCCTTGAGCAAGAAGTGCGGGTAACCCGCACGATCGATATCGCTGGTGGTGATCTCGGCGGTGACCACATCGGACTGGGTCATCGCAAGCACAGTGCCGTCGTAGCTCTGGCGCGAGACCCCCTGCAGGGTGCCGGCCTGGGTTCGGTCGAGGGTGAAGATCTGCCCGCGTGCCGACGCCGGGTTCATGGGGTCCACCGGGGTCTCGCCATCGAGACGTACATAGTCCGATGTCAACTCGACCACCCCATAGGGCTCGCTTGCAACAACAAAGGTGTCCTCGGCCAGACCCACGTAGATGGCCTGACCACTGCCACGCTGTGCCAAGCGCAGTACGTCGGGTTCGTGTGCACCGGCCAGAGCAATGGCCACCGAGCCATCGAATGCGGCTACACAAGATCGGAAGGCATCGGCGTCGTGCTCGCCATTGCGCACCCGGTCGGCGACGAGGGCCGGAATCACCTTGGCGTCGGTGGTGATGGTGGCCGGGAAGTCCAGCTCGGCCTCAGTTGCAAGATCCGCGTAGTTGTCCACGTCGCCATTGAGCGCAGCGATGAAATAGGGATCGTTGGCATATCCGGTGGCTTCACTGTTGACCGGGTGTGCATTGGCTTCGCTGATGATCCCCACGCTGGCCCAGCGAGTATGACCAACCACCATGGCTTCGGCGCCATCGTTGCTGATCAACTTGTGCAACAGTTCGTCGGCCGCAATGGCGCTGCGCAACGCAGCAGTGTTGTCGCCCAGCTCACCGATCTCAGCGGACTCCTTGTAGACGAAACTCACGACATCGCCGACCCGGCGCACTGCTTTGTTCACAAAGGACGGGTCGCCGCTGCGTTCCGTGATGGCTCGTGCCAACGCCGGGTCATCGAGATCCTGGCCGTGGCCACTGATGAAGAGGTGAAGGCCCAGCGAGTCGCGGCCCCGCACTTCGAGACGGTCGAGCGCCGACAGCGCATCGTGCACCGAACACAACGCCCCAATGGCGCTGTGTGATGCCGCTGCTCCACCGAGGGCTCGGATTCCTTGTGGAACGGCAAGACGATCACGTAGCACCGCCCACAGTCCATCCTTGACCGAGCGACGTGCCGCATTGAGGTCTTCCGCGATCACGATGCCGCGCTCGAAGTCGTCGTCGGCGACCGACGTGAGCGCTGCAGCCAGCGGCGCAAGCTGGGCCGAGGTCTCTGCGCCGAGCCCGGGTGTCTCCATGAGCGCAATGGCACCGGGCACGCCCAGCAACAACGCATTGAGCGAGTCCAGGGTGGCTCGGCAATCCGTCAGTGCATCGACATCGCGTAGATCGAAATCAGATGTGGCCGCCGCCACCAATGCGAGCACTTCGGCCGAGGTCGGCACCACCCGAGTCGAAGGGCGACGAACAATGGCAACGATTCCGCACATACGGCCACGATTCTAGGATGCTGGCGCCTTCGGAACGTGCAGCTGGCCACGTCCACACCAGCCCGGTCGCCGTCGAAGCGCATAAATCAGCCACTCTCCGCGCCAAGTGTGTCCTATTACACACTGTCTGTGCCTCATCTCCGGGGTCAGACCCCGATGATAATGGAGGCAGAAGTGGGTATGGCTAGGACAGTTTGGCGACCGCGGCGCATAGTTCGTCGCACGCCGTCTGTGCTTGCTCCATGTCTGCAGCTTCGACCATGACCCGGATCACGGGCTCGGTTCCCGATGGCCGCACGAGCACGCGCCCCTGATCGCCCAGACGAGCTTCTACCAGAGCAATGTCGACCGCCAACCGCTCGGCAATATCTGGCATCTTCGCCGTGACGCGAACGTTCTGCAGCACCTGGGGGAACACCACCATCGCGGTCTCGGCGAGCTCGTGCAGAGTTTTGCCGGTGCGGGCCATGAGGCTCAACAACTGCACACCCGTGAGCAGTCCGTCGCCGGTGCCTCCGTACTGGGTGAAGATGAGATGCCCAGACTGTTCACCGCCCAGGCTGGCCTGCAGCCGATCGAGCGCGATGAGCACGTTGCGGTCACCCACCGGTGTCACCTCAACGGCGATGCCGGCTGCTTCCATGGCTCGCAGCAACCCCAGGTTCGACATGACCGTGACCACGAGTCGAGACTCCGCCAACAGGCCCCGCGCCTGCATGTCCAGGGCGAGCATGGCCATGATCTGGTCGCCGTCGATCACGGCCCCAGCATGATCGACGGCGAGCAAGCGATCGGCGTCGCCATCGAGTGCCAGACCAATGTCGGCACGCGCCGCCACCACTGCGTCGGCGAGTGCCTGGGGATGGGTCGAACCGCACGACTCGTTGATGTTGCGGCCGTTGGGCTGGTTGAACAACGCCGTGACCTGCGCTCCGAGATCGGCCAGCGCAGGCGCGGCAACATGGCTTGCGGCGCCGTGTGCGCAGTCGACCACGACGTGTAAACCGTCGAGATCGATCTCTGCCGAACTCTGCACCTGTCGCACCCAGTGGCCGACGTCGCGTTCGATGGGTTCGAGAACCTGGTCAGAGCTCGCCTCGATCAGCGCAGCGGCGGGCGACTCGAGCGCGGACAAACGGGCTTCGACCGCCGCTTGGTCGGCATTGCTCAGCTTTGATCCATCGGGACCGAACAGTTTGATGCCGTTGTCGAACCACGGGTTGTGCGACGCCGAGACGACTGCGCCCACCGCACCCCGCTCACCGGCGACGAACGCAATTGCGGGCGTGGGGGCAACGCCCAGGTCGTAAGTGGTCACGCCACCAGCAGCCAGCCCCGCTGCGAGTGCCGACGTCAGAGCCGGCCCGGACTCGCGGGTGTCGCGTCCGACAACTGCGTGGGTGCCGCCGAAGACGTCGGCGGCAGCGCGTCCGATCAAGAACGCGTCTGCCAGCGATACATCTTGGTACGCGCGTCCGCGGACTCCGTCGGTGCCGAACTTAATGGTGGCCACAACGATCTGGCCCAGCGATTAACGCTTTGAGTACTGCGGCGCCTTACGGGCCTTCTTGAGGCCGTATTTCTTGCTTTCCTTCTTACGAGGATCGCGGCGCAGATGGCCGGCCTTCTTCAGAACGTCGCGTCGCTCGGGATCGAGTTCGACCAGACCGCGAGCAATACCCAGACGCAGCGCACCGGCCTGACCCGAGATGCCACCGCCTTCGATCGAGGCGTGCACGTCGTACATGCCCGTTGCTTCGGCCACGGCGAACGGCTGGAGTGCGGCGTTGCGCACTGCTGCCTGCGGGAAGTAGTCGGCACCGCTCTTGCCGTTGATGATCACGTTGCCGTCGCCGGGAAGCAGACGAACGCGAGCGACGGCACGCTTACGGCGACCAGTTGCTTGTACGAGAAATGACATGAGCTAGCTCCTCAGACCTTGTTCTTAGCTTCAGCCCGCAGCGCGGGCTTTGTCGAGCACCATCTCGGTGGGCTTCTGCGCGGTGTGCGGGTGCTCGGCACCTGCGTAGACCTTGAGCTTGGTCGCCATCTGGGCGCCCAAACGATTCTTTGGCAACATGCCGGTGATCGACTTGCGCACCGTATCGGCTGGCTTCTCGTTGAGAAGATCGCCGTAGGCACGGGTCTTGAGACCGCCCGGATAACCCGAGTGGCGGTAGACCTTCTTGTCGGTCAACTTGTTACCGGTGAGAACGACCTTGTCGGCATTGATCACGATCACGTGATCTCCGGTGTCGGTGTGAGGTGCGAAGATCGGCTTGTGCTTGCCGCGCAGCACGCGGGCGACCTCGGTGGCCATACGACCCAGGATCAGGCCTTCGGCATCGACGACGAACCATTCGCGCTCGATATCGCTTGGTTTTGGGGTGAAAGTCTTCACGGTGTCTCCGTACGCTGTGCTCGAAAATCGAGCCTAGAACCAGTAAGCCCGAAGCTGATGGGGCCAGCCCAATAGGTTACGAGCCAGAAGCCAGGATTCCGCCCCTCCATGCCAAACGCCTCCACCCGAGGTGGATTCATGAGAGAATTCTGAGATTCTGGGAACTATTTCCCCTGCGCAGGACGTCTGAGGTACATGAAGTCTTCGTCAAAGCTCCCGATGATTCTTGCTGCGCTCGTGATTTTCGCGCTGTTCGCCACCGCCTGCACCAGTGATCCAGACGCCGAAACCGGCGCCAATACAGATCCGAATACCGACAATCAGAGCGATAGCGGCCAGAACACCGAAGCAACATCTGGCGGAGGCGCCAGCGAGACCGCCACCCAAGGAGTGACCGTGAGCATCGACGATTTCGGGGGACAGTCCAGTGACACCGAAGTCATCATCACGCTCGACAACGCCGACGGCAGCGAGGGTGATGTCCCCGATCGTGAAACGACGGTGCCGGGCGACCCGCTCGACTCCGACGACGTCGGTAGGTTGTTGAATCGACTGCCAGATCTACAGGCCCAAGCCGACGATCAGGTCGACTTCAATCGGCCACCTGACACCCGCCCTCGCCCTGTTCCCGGCGCCACGGTCGACCAGCAGTTCCCTCCGCCTGTCGATGACGAAGCACCCGAAATCACTTCTGGACCTCTCGAAGTAGTGCGCTTCCAACCCGAAGGCCCCGTGGATCTGGCGCCGTTCATCTCGGTGACGTTCACCGAACCCATGGTGGCGTTGTCGACCGTGTCGCAAGTCGAAGCGGCCGACATTCCCATCACGATCACACCCGAGATGCCGGGTCGTTGGATCTGGCTCGGTACGAAAACCGTACGCTTCGAGTACGAGGGCGACGCCATCGACCGCATCCCGGCCGCGACAAACTACGTCGTGTCCATTCCCGCTGGCACCCAGTCGGCCACCGGCGCCGCACTCGAGAGCGCGGTCGAGTTCGAGTTCTCGACGCCCACCCCTCAGGTCGAGTCGGTCACGCCCATGAACAGCTCGCTGGCGACCGAACAGATCTTCTTCATCCGGTTCGACCAGCGAGTAAATCCCGAAGCCGTCTTGGGCGCCGTCGATCTATCGGCCGACGGCAGCGACATCGCCATCCGGCTTGCAACCGGCGACGAGGTCAACGAGGACACCCAAGTTGCGAGCCTGGCAGAGAACGCACTGCCCGAACGCTGGGTCGCCATCCGCCCGGTCGAGCCGCTCCCGACCGATGCAGAGATCCGCCTCGACATCGGCCCCGATGTGCCCTCGGCCGAAGGCCACGAGACATCACCCGATGTCAGCACGCACTCCGGGCGTACCTACGGGCCGTTCGAGATCATCGATGCCACCTGCGGCTTCGGCGATGGGTGCCGGCCCGCCAGCCCCTTCCGCATCGAGATGTCGAACCCCATCGATACCGACATCTTCACCGCAGAGATACTCACCGTCGAGCCGGCGATTCCGGGCATGCAGATCAGCGTGAGCTGGAACCAGATCACGGTGCAGGGCCTGACCGCAGGGCAAACCGACTACACCGTGACGATTGCCGCAGACCTGACCGACATCTACGGGCAGGAACTCGGCGAAGCCGTCACCGAAGAGTTTCGGGTGGGCGACGCCCGGCCAGCGTTGTTCCGGCCGAACCGTTCGCTGATCACGCTCGATCCCATCGTTGATGATGGGCGCTTGAACGTGACGTCGATCAACAACGATGAACTCGACGTCACGGTGTACGAGGTCGACCCGACCAACGACTGGCAGACCTTCCTGGAGAACCAGTGGGAGATCAGTCGCGACGAGTCTCGCCTGGACTGGCCCGTCGTTTCTGAGTTCCGAGTCACGGTGGGCGGCCAGGGGAACACCTTCGCCGAGGCCGCGATCGATTTGTCCGAGGCGCTCGGAACCAGCTCGCATCTGGTGGTCGTTGTGGGTCCGACCCGTCGCGATCCCGACGACTTCCGCAATGAGCCGTTTACGGTATGGGTGCAGAACACCAAACTTGCTCTGGACGCCGTCACCGACAATGAGCAGGCGGTTGCCCGGGTCACCGACCTGGCAACCGGTGAAGCGGTCGGCGGAGTACGCGTCGAGGTCATTGGTGGCGGCCAGGCCACCACCGATGACGACGGCCTGGCCCGCGTCGATCTCGCCAATCGCAGTCGAGGCATGCTGGCCGAGTCCAATGGCGACGTTGCGTTGATCGGCGAGTTCTGGGCCGAGCGTTTCAATCGCAACGATCAGCTTCGCTGGTACATCCTCGACGATCGCGGCCTGTACAAGCCAGGCGAAACCGCGCAGCTGAAGGGCTGGGTCCGACAAGCCGACGTCGAGGTGCCAGCCGACCTGTCCCTGCCGCCTGCCGGCGGCACGGTCACCTGGATCGCCAACGATGCATTCGGCAACGAAATCGGATCGGGTGAAGTCGACCTGAGCGCACAGGGCGGTTTCGACTTCGCACTCAAGATCCCTGCGGACATCACGCTGGGCAGCGCGGGTGTGCAGTTCAGCACCAACGCCTTCCGAGGCGCCGGGAACGCCAACGCGTGGCACGAGCTGCCGGTGCAAGAGTTCCGTCGCCCTGATTTCGAGGTCATGGCCGAAGTCGCAAACGCCGGGCCCTATCTGACTGGTGATCCCTTCACCGTCGACGCCCAGGCCGACTATTTCGCGGGCGGCGCCATTGGTGCGTCGCCGGTCGAGTGGAGCGTCAACGGCAACGCCACCAGCTACTCGCCGCCGAGCTGGCCCGAGTACACCTTCGGCATCTGGGTGCCGTGGTGGTTCTCGTTCAACCAGTTCGCCTTCGAAGACGACTTCTTCGGTGGCGGGGGCGGATTCGGCGGCGGTGCCAACGAGTTCTTCAGCGCCACCACCGACGCAGCTGGTGCTCACGGGCTCGATATCACCATCGATACCGAAGGCAAGCCTCGCCCGGTGAACGTCAGCGCATCGGCCACCGTGACCGACGTGACTCGTCAGCCCATCACCGGTTCGACATCGGTGCTCGTTCACCCGGCCGAGCTCTACGTCGGCTTGAAGGGCGCGCGTACATTCGTTCAGGTCGGCGAGCGGCTCGATCTCGATGTGATCGTGACCGATATCGATGGCACCACCGTGCCCGGCCAGACCGTCACCGTCCAGTCGGTCCGGCTCGAATGGCAGTTCGAAGCAGGTTCCTGGTCCGAGGTCGAGGTGCCCGCCGAAGCCTGCGAAGTCACCAGCGCCGACCAGGCAATCGTCTGCACATTCCGTCCATCCGAAGGCGGCCGATATCGCATGGCTGCCACCGTGACCGATGCCGAGGGTCGGACCAACCTGACCGAGCTCACTCGCTGGGTCGCCGGCGGCGAACGGCCAACCAGCCGTCAGGTCGATCTCGAGGAACTCACGCTCGTCCCCAACGGTCAGGACTACCGGCCGGGCGATACCGCCGAGATACTGGTGCAATCACCGTTCGTCGACGCCCACGGGCTGCTCGTCATCTCCCGTAGCGCCATCGATCGCACCGAGACGTTCGAGTTCGACGATGCCGGATCGGCCGTGGTGAGAATTCCGATCACCTCCGATGACATCCCGGGTATCGGGCTGCAGTTCGAGGTCGTCGGCACCGCCTCACGATCGGCCAACGGCGAGGTCGACCCATCACTGCCGGCTCGCCCGGCATTCGCGGCCGGACAGCTCACGTTGAACGTTCCCACCGACGAACGTGAACTGAACATCGATGTCGCTCCCCGACTGGCCAATCTGGAACCCGGCGCCGAAACCGCGCTCGATGTGGCCGTGACCGATGCCGATGGCGAGCCGGTGGCCGATGCCGAACTCACGGTCATCGTGGTCGACGAAGCCGTTCTGTCGCTGACGAACTACCAGCTACAGGACCCGCTAGAGGCGTTCTACCGTCGCGATGGTTTCTCGGGCCAGGCATTCCGCGGCCGGACCACGCTCTTACTCGCAGACCCCCCGGTCGATGCCGGTGATGCCGGCGGCGAGACATTCCTCGAGAGCGAAGCGGCGATGGACGACGATGCCATGGACGATGGGGCAGATACTTCTGCGGCCGCAGGTGCAGACTTTGACAACTTCGCTTTCGACGCAGCTCCGGCTCCTCAGCTCGCCCGGGGATCGGCTGGTGGTGGTCAGAACGATCAACCTGCGATCGAGTTGCGCACGAACTTCGATGCACTCGCCGTGTTCGAGCCCGAGGTCACCACCGACGCCGACGGACGCGCCGTCGTCGAGGTGCCGCTTCCCGACAATCTGACCCGCTACCGGGTCATGGTCGTCGCCACCGCCGACGCCACCGAAGCCGGTACCGGTGAGTCCAACATCACTGCTCGCCTGCCGGTCACCGTGCGCCCCACTCCCCCACGCTTCGCCAACTTCGGCGACGCGTTCGAGTTCCCGGTAATCGTCCAGAACGTCACCGACGAGGATCTCACTGTCGACGTCGCGTTCCGCTCTACCAATCTGAGTGTCGACGGGCGAGCCGGCACTACGGTGATCGTGCCGGCCAACGATCGAGTCGAGGTCCGGTTGGAGGTCTCTGCTGTCGAAGCAGGCGTCGCTCGCTACCAGATAGCTGCCTCGGCGGGCTCGTTCGCAGATGCCGCCGAAGGCGAGTTCCCCGTGTTCACACCGGCCACCGCCGAGGCGTTCGCCACCTATGGGGTCATCGACAGCGGCAGTGTTTCGCAGCCGTTCAGCGAGCCGCAAGATGTGTTCCCCCAGTTCGGCGGCCTCGAGCTGACCACTTCCTCTACCGCAGTGTCTTCGTTGACCGACGCCGTCCTGTACCTGAGTGAATATCGCTACGAGAGCAGCGATGCGTTTGCATCTCGCATCATCGCCATCACGTCGCTCGACGACATCTTGACGGCGTTCGACGCCGAGGACCTGCCGTCGCCGGAACAACTGCGATCAGTCATCAACCGTGACCTCGACCGCCTGTCCAGCATGCAGAACAACGACGGCGGGTTTCCGTACTGGCAACGAGGCCGCGAGTCCATTCCGTACAACACCGTTCAGGCAACGCACGCGCTCGTGATCGCGGAGCAAGAGGGCTACGCCGTCGACGAGCAGGTCCTATCCAACGCCAAGTTCTACCTGGCCAACATCGAGGATTTCTACCCACCGTGGTACAGCGAATCGACCGAGCGATCGATCTCTGCCTATGCACTTCACGTGCGCAATCTGGCCGGTGACCGAGACCTGCCCAAGGCAACCAGCTTGTACAACGACGCCGGCGACGAGATCGAACTCGATGTGGCCGCGTGGCTGTGGTCCGTGGTCGCTGACACCGAGCTCGACGACGAGATCGAACTGTTGTTGAACAACCGTGTCACCGAGACCCCCAATGCCGCCACCTTTGCCACCAGCTACGCAGAACAGGCCTATGTACTGCTGCATTCGGATCGCCGAACCGATGCCATCGTGCTCGATGCTCTCGTGTCACAGCGGCCCGGCAGTGACCTGGTGCTCAAGACTCTCAACGGCCTGCTGGCCGCCCGGGGTCGCTCGGGTCACTGGACCAATGTGCAAGAGAACAGCTTCGTACTGCTCGCCGGATCGGCCTACTTCGACACGTTCGAGGATATCGATCCCGACTTCATCGCCCGAGCCTGGCTGGGTGACACCTACGCGCTCGAGCATTCCTACGAAGGTCGCTCGACCGATCGCAACCTGACCGTCGTACCCACGGCCGAACTCGTCGACGTCGGCGACACCGACATCGTGTTGTCACGCGACGGCTCCGATGGCCGGCTCTACTACCGACTCGGGTTGCGCTACGCACCGACCGACTTCGAGCTCGAACCACGCGATCAGGGCTTTGTCGTGCAGCGTTCGTACGAAGCCATCGACGACGATGCCGACGTCGTGCGCAACGACGATGGCACCTGGACCGTTCGGGCAGGCGCTCGGGTCCGAGTCCGACTCACCATGGTGGCCGACAGCCGCCGCACCCATGTTGCGCTCATCGACCCCATCCCGGCGGGCTTCGAGATCCTGAACCCTGCGCTGGCAACCACCGAGGCGATTCCTCAGGTCGATCCCAGCGACACATCGTCGAATCGCTTCTGGTGGTCACGCTGGTTCGATCACCAGAACCTGCGCGACGACCGGGCCGAAGCCTTCTCGACCTGGCTGCGAGCCGGCTCCTACGAATACACCTACGTCGCCCGGGCCACGACCCCCGGCACGTTCGTCACGCCCCCAACCCGCGCCGAACAGATCTACGAACCCGAGGTCTTCGGCCGCTCGGCCTCCACCACCGTCACCATCCAGGACTAATCCACGTTTCTGAACCGTTTCGACGACTATTTCGTCCGAACGGTTCAGAGAACGCCAAACTATCCACATGAAAATCCAGCCGTTTGCCGTTGAGCAGTGGATGAACGGGTTCGAGAACCACTGCGATTTCAACCTGGCCGAAACTTGCGTTGAGTCGTTGACTGTCGAAGCGATGCTCGACCTCGCTGGAGTTGGGCGCGCCGCACTCGATGACATCCTCGGCATGAAGCTTACCTACGGAGCGATCCGGGGATCCGACCGCCTCCGAGCAGCCATTGCGGCACTCTACGACGACGTAGCCGTCGAAAATGTGCTCGTCACCCACGGCGCTATCGGGGCCAACAAATTAGTGCACGAAACCGTTGTCGAACCCGGCGACAGAGTCATCTCGGTGCAGCCGACCTACCAGCAGCACTACTCGATACCCGCAAGTTATGGCGCCGACATTCAGGTCCTCTCGCTTCGCGAAGAGAACGGGTACCAGCCAGACCTCGAAGAATTGCGGCTACTGGCGACCCCGAACACGTCACTGATCGCCATCAACAATCCGAACAACCCCACCGGCGCACTGATGAATGCCGCCGCGCTCGGCGCCATCGGTGACATAGCTGCGTCCTGTGATGCCTACGTGCTCTGCGACGAGGTGTACCGCGGAACCGATCAGCACGGCACCGGTTCCACCGCTTCGATGGTGGACACCTATACCAAGGGGATCAGCACCGGCAGCATGTCGAAGGCATTCTCGCTCGCTGGGCTTCGACTCGGCTGGATCGCCGGACCCGTCGACCTGCTGCATGCGGCCGAGATTCACCGGGACTACAGCACGATCAGCATCGGCATGATCAACGACTTCTTGGCGGCTATCGCTCTCGAGAACGCCGACAAGGTGCTGGATCGCAGCCAGGCAATCACACGCACCAACCTGGCAATACTGGGCGATTGGGTCGAGGGCGAACCTCGCATCAGCTGGGTCGAGCCCCAGTCAGGTACCACTGCGCTGCTGCGCTATGACCTCGAGATCTTCTCTTGCGATTTCTGCAAACAACTACTCGACGAAACCGGCGTGCTCTTCATGCCCGGCAGCGCCCTCGAATGCGAAGGAACCGTCCGCATCGGCTACGCCAACAACCAACAAGTCCTGCGGGATGGTCTCCCCCACGTCTCGGCCTTCCTCCGACGTTTCTGAACCATCCGAGCGACTATTTCGTCTGATCGGTGCAGAACCCCGTTCACGGACCCAGCGTCGCCCTCAGGGTCTCTGCACACTCACTGGGGTCGCGTTGCAATCCTTCGTGCATGAATCGCAGAGGGTGTACTCGGCGAATTCGGGCCAAGCGTCGAGACAGCGACCGATCAGTCCAGCACCATCTCGGCCCGACTTGCCGATGCGACGTCGCAGCATCAGCACGTCCCGGCGATGCACCATGCCTGTCGCCACCGCATGACGCAGAACGCAGAACGCAGGATGCGCATGATCTCGGTCTTCGGGAACACCAGGCCGAGATCACAGAGTGTTCCCTCGGGGGGGGGGGGGCGTGATCGCAAATCCGTCGAACCGTCAGTAGGACGCCGAC